>Ga0222420_100098_pt1 | contig 170199 bp, 147 predicted proteins | sample 3A2ome_FD_182470 | JGI IMG/M metagenome (GOLD analysis project Ga0222420, IMG submission 182470) | Enriched microbial communities from leaf-cutter ant dump, University of Wisconsin, Madison, United States - 3A200A (version 2) | ecosystem: Environmental > Terrestrial > Nest > Insects nest > Nest... | reverse complement strand
TCGCCCTCGGCTTTGAAGCGCGCCAGCCACTTGTAGCCCGTGCGCTCGCTCACCCCCGCCGACCCGCTCGCATCCTTGACCTTCCAGCCTTCGTGCAAGACCCTGCGCACCAGCAGGGCTCGACCTCGCGGCGTCAATGCCGCATGCTTATGGCTGTTCATCCGTCTTCCTTTTCCGAGTTGCGATGGCGTGGTAACCACAGCTTCCCAGAGCAGGGGCGGATGAACAACCTATTGAGACTTCACAACTAGCGGCATCCGCCGACGCGCCCCCGCGGTTCACCGTGTTAAGGTGAACCGCGACATGCAGCTCCCCCCGCCCCCCCTGCCGGACCGCGACCCGGCCCTGTTCCTGGATTTCGACGGCACGCTGGTGGCCATCGCCGAGACGCCCGAGGCGGTCGAGGTGGCGCCGGGCCTGGTGCCGCTGCTCATCGAGCTGCACGAGCTGCTGGACGGCGCGCTGGCGGTCGTCTCCGGCCGCTCGGTCGACGTGCTGGACCGCTTCCTCGCGCCCCTGCGGCTGCCCGCCGCCGGCGAGCACGGCGTGCAGCGCCGCGATGCGCAGGGCCACATGCGGGAGCAGCCGCCGCCGGACCTGGGCGGCGTGCTCGATGCCGCCAACGCCCTGGCGGCCCGCCACACCGGCCTGCTGGTCGAGCGCAAGCACGCGGCCATCGCCCTGCACTACCGGCTGGCGCCGCAGCTGGAAACGCTGTGCCTCGACACGATGGCCGAGGTCGTCGGCAGCGACCCGCATTTCGAGCTGCTGCACGGCAAGTGCGTGGTCGAGATCAAGCCCGCCGGGGTGAACAAGGGCATCGCCATCGACGCCTTCCTGGCGGAGGCGCCGTTCCAGGGCCGCGTCCCGCTCTTCGCCGGCGACGACACCACCGACGAGACCGGCTTCGCCGTCGTGCAGTCGCACCCCGGCGGCCTCGGCGTCAAGGTCGGCGCCGGCGCCACCCGGGCCGAAGCGCGCCTGCCAGGCCCGGCCGCTGTGCATGCCTGGCTGCAGGGGCTGCGCGACCACCTGACCCACCGGCGCTGACGCCCGCGCCTTTCATTCCGCACGCGAACGAACACCAGAGACCTCACCGCCCATGTCCCGACTCGTCGTCATCTCCAACCGCGTCGCCGACCCCCGCAAGCCCGCCGCCGGCGGCCTGGCCGTGGCGGTCGGCGAAGCGCTGCAGCAAAGCGGCGGCCTGTGGTTCGGCTGGAGCGGGCACATCGTCGAGGACGGCCCCACCGGCGAGGGCGAGCTGCGCCGCCAGCAGGCCGGCAAGGTGACGCTGGCCACGCTGGACCTGAGCCGCGAGGACCACGACAGCTACTACCTCGGCTACAGCAACAAGGTGCTGTGGCCCGTCTTCCACGACCGGCTGGACCTGGCGAACTTCGAGGCCGGCTTCATCAACGGCTACCGGCGCGTGAACCAGCTGTTCGCGCGCAAGCTGCTGCCGCTGCTGCAGGAGGACGACATCCTCTGGGTGCACGACTACCACCTGATCCCGCTGGCGGCCGAGCTGCGCGCCATGGGCTGCCGCCAGCGCATCGGCTTCTTCCTGCACATCCCGCTGCCGCCGCAGATCATCATGGCGGCCATCCCGCAGCACGAGTGGCTGATGCGCTCGCTGTTCGCCTACGACCTGATCGGCTTCCAGGCCCAGCAGGACGTGCAGCACTTCGAGCGCTACGTGTTCAACGAGGCGACCGGCGAATCGCTGGGCGGCGACCTGTTCCGCGCCTGGGGGCAGACGGTGCGCGCGAGCGCCTTCCCCATTGGCATCGACGTCGACGAGTTCCAGGCGCTGGCGAAGGCGAAGGACGCGCGCGACATGTACGAGACGATGAAGGACGAGTACAGCAAGCGCCGCCTGCTGCTGGGCATCGACCGGCTCGACTACTCCAAGGGCATCCCGCAGCGGCTGCGCGCCTTCCGCGAGCTGCTGGCTCACTACCCGGAGAACCGGCGCAGCGCCACGCTGATCCAGATCGCCTCGCCCACGCGCGAGGACGTGAACGCCTACGCCGACATCCGGCGCGAGCTGGAGTCGCTGTGCGGCGCGATCAACGGCGACTACGGCGAGCTGGACTGGATGCCGGTGCGCTACATCCACCGCATGGTGGCGCGCAAGCGCGTGCCGGGCCTGTGCCGCGCCGCGGCCGTGGGCCTGGTCACGCCGCTGCGCGACGGCATGAACCTGGTGGCCAAGGAGTTCATCGCCGCGCAGGACCCGGACGACCCCGGCGTGCTGGTGCTGTCGCGCTTCGCCGGCGCGGCCGAGCAGCTCAGGGAGGCGCTGCTGGTCAACCCCTACGACGTCCACGGCACCGCCGAGACGGTGCAGCAGGCGCTGCAGATGCCGCTGGCCGAGCGGCAGGCGCGCCACCGCAAGCTGCTGGCGCGCATCCGCGAGCAGGACGTGCACTGGTGGCGCCGCAGCTTCCTGGCGGCGCTGGACTCGGCGCCGCGCGAGCGCTAGGAGTCCGGGCGGCAGACAGCGTGGTGATACGACAGGCCCAGGGTGCCCCCTGGGCGCAGGCGGCAGCACCGCGATGGACCGCTTTCTCGCGCATTGCAGCCGGCCTTCCTTCCGCCGCCCAGACTCCTAGGGCCGCGGCGCCAGCACCTCGCCCATCACGCCGGCCACCCAGTCCATGAAGGCCTGCACCCGCCGCGCCACCTGGCGCCGGTGGGCGTAGAGCAGCGTCACGGGCAGCGGCTCCGGGCGCCAGGCGGGCAGCACCTCCACCAGCCGGCCGGCCTCGACCATCTCGCGCAGGCCCAGCGCTGGCGCCTGGATCAGGCCCAGCCCCGCCACGCAGGCCGACTCGTAGGCGAAGGTGTTGTTGACGGTGAGCACGGCCGCCATCGGCAGCACGCGCGGCTCGCCGTGCTCCACGTACTCCCAGCCCGCGACGGCACCGCCCAGCGTGGACGAGTAGCGCACCAGGCGGTGGTGCGCCAGTTCCTCCAGCGTGCGCGGCGTGCCGAAGGCGGCCAGGTACGCCGGGCTGGCCACGTTGATCTGCGCCAGCTCGCCCAGCGGCCGCGCCACCAGCCCCGACTCGCGCAGCGCGCCGGCGCGGATCACGCAGTCGAAGCCCTCGTGCACCAGGTCGACCCGGCGGTCGGTGCTGCTGAGCTCGATCTCGATCTGCGGGTGCGCCGTGAGGAATTCCGGCAGCCGCGGGACGAGCACCTGGCTCGACAGCTGGCCCGGCATGTCCACCCGCAGCCGGCCCCGCAGCGCCGCCGGCTGGCGCTGGAACAGCGCCTGCAGCTCGTCGGCGTCCTCCACCAGCGCCTGCGCCCGCTCGGCGAGGAGCTGGCCGTCGGGCGTCACGCGCACGCTGCGCGTCGTGCGCTGCAGCAGGCGCGTGCCCAGCTCGGCCTCGAGCTGCCGGACGACGGCGGAGACGCGCGCCCGCGTCAGGCCCAGGCGCTCGGCGGCGCGGGTGAAGCTGGCCGCCTCGGCCACCAGAAGGTAGATGCGCAGGGCGTCGAGGTCCATGGGTTTGTCAATTTTCAGTGAACAGTGAAGCGATCTTCACGATCTTTATCCATCGATTGTCGTTCCATGAAGTTCAGTCCATCCCGACGAACTCCTCTTCACGGAAAGGCAAGACCATGACCACCACCCCCATCGCCCTCATCACCGGCGGCAGCCGCGGGCTCGGCCGCAATGCCGCGCTGCACCTGGCGCGCGCCGGCGCCGACATCGTGCTCACCTACCGCAGCAGCACCCACGAGGCGCAGGCCGCGGTGCAGGAGATCGAGGCCCTGGGCCGCCGCGTGGCCGCCCTGCCGCTGGACGTGTCGCAGCCCGGCCGCTTCGGCGACTTCGCCGCCGTGCTGAAGCAGGCCCTGGCCGCCACCTGGCAGCGCACGCAGTTCGACCACCTGGTCAACAACGCCGGCATCGGCGTGCATGCCAGCTTCGCCGAGACCACCGAGGCGCAGTTCGACGAACTGGTGGCGGTGCACCTGAAGGGGCCGTTCTTCCTCACCCAGGCGCTGCTGCCGCTGATCGCCGACGGCGGGCGCATCCTGAACGTCTCGTCCGGGCTGGCGCGCTTCTCGCTGCCCGGCTACGCGGCCTACGCGTCGATGAAGGGCGCGATCGAGGTGCTGACGCGCTACCAGGCGCGCGAGCTGGGCGCGCGCCGCATCGCCGTCAACGCCATCGCCCCGGGCGCGATCGAGACCGACTTCGGCGGCGGCGCGGTGCGCGACAACGCGCAGCTCAACGCCTTCGTCGCCTCCGTCACGGCGCAGGGGCGCGCCGGGCTGCCGGACGACATCGGCGCCGCCATCGCCGCGCTGCTGCGGCCCGACAACGGCTGGATGACGGGCCAGCGCATCGAGGTCTCGGGCGGCATGTTCCTGTGAGCGGGCGCCGCGCGCCTGCTCAGCCGGCGGCCCGGAACCGGCTGCCGTGCAGCGCGCGGGGCAGCGCCAGGCGCCATCCACGGCCGGCCGGCACGAAGCGCAGCCGGGCCGGCGCGCCGCCCAGCGCGCCCACCGTGATCCAGCCGGCGCGCTCGACCACCCAGCCCTCGCCCTCGTCCAGCGTGCGCCCGACCGGCACGATCACGTCGGCCAGCCAGCGCGGCGCCGCGTCGACGCGCAGGCGTCCCTGCGCCGCGAACAGGGCGGTGCCGGCGTCGACGGCGACCTGGAACGACTGGCCGGCGGCGAGGGGCCGGTCGGGGAGAAGGGCATCGGCGAAGAGGCGCATGGCGGGTTCCTGAAGCAGATCTGCGGATGAGGCCCATCCTAGGAACGGGCCGCCGCACGGAACAGGCACACGCGCCGCCTTTGTGTGCCGCAACAGGCGCCCGGGCGACCCCTCTGTTATGGTCCTTTTGCGCCCAACTGCATCTGTGCCGGCCGGCCGGCCCGGCGCACCATCGCCTTCTCATGCACACGCCGCCGCGCTACCGCCAGATCGCCCAGCACTACCGGGCCGCCATCCGGGCCGGCTCGCTGCGCCCGGGCGACCGGCTGCCCTCGCTGCGCGAGCTGATGAAGCTGCACGGCGTGAGCCTGTCCACCGCGCTGCAGGTGTGCCGCACGCTGGAGGCCGAGGGCTGGGCCGAGGCGCGCGAGCGCTCCGGCTACTTCGTGCGCCGCCCGCGCCGCCTGCAGACCGCGCCGATGGACGAGCCCGCCGCCGACCGCGCGCCCGACCCGGCGCAGTTCGTCGGCATCCACGAGAAGGTGTCGGACTTCGTCGCCCGCCGCCGCTACAACGAGATCCGGCTGGACTTCTCCATCGCCCGCGGCGCGCCCGCGCTGTACCCGGCCGAGGCGCTGCGCGCCGCCATCACCCAGGCGCTGCGGCGCCGGCCCGAGATGCTGACGCTGGCCGCGCCGTCGCGCAGCCGCACGCCCTTCCGCGAGGCGGTGGCGCAGCGCGCGGTGCGCGTGGGCATGACGCTGGCGCCGGAGGAGGTGCTGCCCACCAACGGCTGCATCGAGGCGCTGAACCTCGCCCTGCGCGCGGTGGCGCAGCCGGGCGACACGGTGGCGGTGGAATCGCCCACCTTCTACGGCCTGCTGCAGGTGCTCGAGAGCCTGGGCATGCGCGCGCTGGAGATCCCCACCAGTCCGCAGACCGGCCTGTCGGTGGAGGCGCTGGAACTGGCCATCGACGCCTACCGCGACATCAAGGCCGTGGTGGTGGTGCCGCACCTGCAGAACCCCCTGGGCAGCGTGATGCCCGACGCGCACAAGGCGCGGCTGGCGGCGCTGTGCGAGCGCCACGGCATCGCGCTGATCGAGGACGACACCTACAGCGAGCTGCTCGACGCCGAGGCGCCGCCGCGCGCGCTGAAGTCCTTCGACAGCGCAGGCAACGTCATCCACTGCGCCTCGCTGCACAAGGTGCTGGCGCCGGGCCTGCGGCTGGGCTGGGTCCACGCCGGGCGCTGGCACGCGCGGGTGGAGATGCTCAAGTACGCCCAGACGCGCAGCAACGAGGAGCTCTCGCAGACGGCGGCCGGCCGCTTCATGGCCACCGGCGCCTACGACCGCCACCTGCGCCAGCTGCGCGAGCGGCTGCGCACGCAGCGCGAGCGCACGGCCGACGCCATCGCGCAGCACTTCCCGGCCGGCACGCGCATCAACCTGCCGCCCGGCGGGCTGCAGCTGTGGGTGGAACTGCCCGGGCGGCTGTCCTCGATGCGGGTGTTCGACGCCGCGCTGGCCGAGCACATCCTGGTGGCGCCGGGCACGCTGTTCTCCAACAGCGCGCGCTTCGACCACTTTCTGCGCATCAACTGCGGCTGGCCCTGGTCCGACGCGATCGAGGCCGGGCTGCGACGGCTCGGCGGCATCGCCGCGGAGCGGCTGGCGCGGCGGCCGGCGGCGCCGCCGCAGCAGCGCCCTCAGGCCACCAGCGCCAGCGCCGCGTAGTCGCCCACCTGCTCGCCCAGGCCGGCCGCCACGAGCGGCACGCCCCGCGTCAACGCCGGCAGGCGGCCGTCGATCTGCGCCTGCAGGCGCGGCAGCAGGAACGCGCGGTTGTGCGAGAACACGCTGCCGCCCAGGCTCACGGCCTGCAGGTCGAGCGTGACGACGAGGTTGTAGAGCAGCCGGCCCATCACGCGCGCCAGCCCGTCGGTGATGCCGATGGCGTGCGGATCGCCCGCCACCGCGGCGGCGAAGAGCTGCTCGGCCGGCAGGCCGAAACGGCGCGCGATGGCGTTGCCGGCGACCAGGCCCTCGACGTCGCCCACGTTGCCGCAGCCGCACAGGGCGTCGCGGTTGTCGTCGTCGGCGACGAAGCTGTGGCCGGCATGGCCGGCGTTGCCGCTCTTGCCGCGCAGCGTGCGGCCGTCGACGCACAGGCCGACGCCCACGCCGGTGCTCCAGGTCACGTAGGCGCAGTGGTCCAGCCCCTGCAGCGCGCCCCAGCGGCGCTCGGCCTCCAGCGCGGAGACGGCGTCGTTCTCAACCCGCACGCGGCCGAAGCGGCGGCGCAGCGGCGCCTCGACGATGGCGCTGGTCCAGTCGTTGGGCAGGCCGCGCGCCGGGCCGGCCAGGCCGCCGCAGATGTTGGGCGTGGCCAGCTCGGCGGCGCCGTCGGCATCGAGGATGAAGGGCCCTGCGGCCGACACGCCGACGCCATCCACCGACGAGGCCGGCACGCCCAGCTGGGCGCAGGCCGCGTCGATCAGGCGCAGCACCTGCTGCGCGACGGCATCGGGGGCGCCTTCCTTGGCGGTCGGTTCGGCCTGGCGCGCCTGGAGTTCGGTGCGGCCGTCTTCGGCCAGGCTGACGGCGACCTTGGTGCCGCCGATGTCGACGCAGGCTTTCATCGTGCTCCAGAGAATGCGGGGAAGAGGGCTTCACAGCAGCCGGGCGATGCCGGCGGCGATCATGCTCAGCACCACGGTGCTGGCGATCGGCAGCTGCCACAGGCGGCCGAAGGCGCGGAACTCGACGTCGCCCGGCAGCCGCCCGAAACCCAGCTTGCGCAGCCAGCCGGTGAGGCCCTGCATCAGCAGCAGGGCCAGGACGACGACGATCAGCCAGCGCAGCATCGGCGCAGTGTAGGCCCTGCCCGCGGGCACGGCGCTCAGCGGGCGGCCTGGGTCTGCACCGCGCTGCGGCGCGCCAGGCTGCCCTGCGTGTACTCGGCCGGGATGCGGCTGTTGACGAAGGCCTTGGCGTCGAGGTTGGCGGTGGGGCTGTGCGCGGCCTCGACGGCCTGCGCGCGCACGGTGGCGCGGTCGGCACCCAGGCCCTGCAGCGCGACGGCGCCCTGGCCGTAGAACTCGGTGGCGATGTCGCTGCGCACGGCGGCGCGGGCTTCGGCGGCGACCTCGGCGCGCGAGCGCTGGCCGTGGAAGTCGAGCACGCCCTCGTAGGTCTCGGCGTGCGCGGCCAGGGCGGCCAGCGAGGCGAGGGAGGCGACGGCGAAGAGGCGGGAAATGCGGTTCATGGCAGGCTCCTGAAAAGAAGGAAGAAGAAGGAAGGAAGACAGCGGTTCATCGCTTGCATCGATGCGCCGGTGGCGTGTCGATGGGATGGACTGTCTTCCTGCCTGCCATGCGGCGACAGCGCGATGCGACGGAATGCGGCATCGCGTCGCGGAGCGCGCGTGCGCGGCGCGAACCTCCGCCGGCGCCTCAGGCCGGCCCGGCCGCGGCCAGCACGGCCAGCGCCTGCCGGTGCAGCTCGGGCGTGGCGGCGGCGACCACGCGGCCGTCGGACTGCAGGCCCAGCGGCTGGCCGGCCCAGTCGGTGACGATGCCGCCGGCGGCCTCGATCAGCCCCGTGGGGCCGAGGTAGTCGTAGGGCTGCAGCCCGCACTCGACGACCAGGTCGATGGTGCCGCCGGCCAGCTGCGCGTAGCCGTAGCAGTCGCCGCCGAAGCGGCGCATCGCGCACTGCCGGCTCAGCGCGTCGAAGGCGGCCCAGTCGGCCGGCGCGAAGATGTCGGGCGAGGTGGTGACGATGCGCGCCTCGGCCAGGCGCGTGCAGTCGCGCACGCGCACCGGCCGGCCGTTGCGCGTCGCCACGCCGCCCTGGCCGACCCAGCGCTCGCCCAGCACCGGCATGTCGACCAGCCCCAGCTCGACGCGGCCGCCCGACAGCACGCCGATGAGCGTGCCCCACAGCGGCGAGCCGGTGATGAAGCTGCGCGTGCCGTCGATCGGGTCGAGCACCCACACGCGCTGCGCGTCGAGGCGCTCCTGGCCGTGCTCCTCGCCGTAGATGCCGTCGGCCGGCGCCTGCACGGCGAGGATCTCGCGCATCGCCTGCTCGGCCGCGCGGTCGGCCAGGGTGACGGGGCTCTCGTCGGCCTTGGTGATGATGTCCAGCGGCTGGCGGAAGTGGGCCATCGAGTGCCGCGCGGCGGCATCGGCAAGCGCGTGGGCGGTGGAGAGCAGGTCGGTCATGTCAGTACGGCGATGGAAAAGGGAACAGGCTGCAGGCGCCAGACGGTGCCGCCGGTCGGGGGGCCGCGGAGCAGGCCAGGCGGGAACGCCCGCGGAACCGGCTTCGCCGGGCCGCAGGGCGTGCCCCCTCGAGGGGGCTGGCGAAGCGGAACGAAGTCCGCGAAGACGGGGGGTGTTCACAACGCATGGCTGCGGTCGCCGGCGTGAAAGCCGATGGCCTCCCAGGGCGCGCTGCCGGCGGCGGCGAAGCCGATCACCTTGAACAGCTCGCCCATCTCGTGCTCGTGCACCAGGTGGGCGGCCATGGCGCGCTGGGCGGGGGCGGCGCGCTCCATCTCCGTCGGCAGGCCGCAGTTGAGCAGGAAGCGCGCCTGGCTGGTGTAGCCGAGCACCTGCAGGCCGGCGTCCTGCCCGGCCAGCGCGATGCCGGTGAAGTCGACGTGCGCGGTGATGTCCTTGTCGCCCACCGCCGCCAGGGGGTTGTCGTCGGCGAGGTGGCCCTGGTGGCACATCACGGTGCCCATGTGGCGCTGGGGGTGGTAGTACTCGGCCTCGGGGAAGCCGTAGTCGAGCAGGAAGACCGCGCCGCGCGCCAGGCGCTCGGCCAGGGTGGCGATCCAGGCCTTCGCCTGCGGATGGATCTCGGTGAGGTAGTCGTGGTCGCTCTCGATCTCCACCGGCGGGCGCAGGCCGGTGGGCCGGTCTTCCCAGGCGAGCGCGCCGCCGGGGGTGCGGACCACGCCGCGCTCGTGCCACCGGCCGGCCTGGCGCACCAGCAGCTTGACGGGCATGGCGTCGAGCACCTCGTTGCCCACCACCACGCCGTCGAAGCGCTCCGGCAGCTCGCCGGCCCAGCGCACCTTGCCGCCCCAGGCGGCCAGCGCTTGCTGCTGGCGCTCGCGCAGGCTGCCGGAAAGGTCGACGATGGTGTATCGCGCCACGCGGTCGCCCAGCGCCTCCAGCAGCTGCGCGGCCAGGGCGCCGGAGCCGGCGCCGAACTCCCACACCTCGTTCGTGCCGGTGCGCTCCAGCGCCTCGGCCACCTGCACCGCCAGCGTGCGGCCAAACAGCGGCGTCAGCTCGGGCGCGGTCACGAAGTCGCTGCCCGACGAGGGCATGCGGCCGAACTGGCGGCTGCCGTGCGCGTAGTAGCCGGCGCCGGGCGCGTACAGCGCCAGCGCCATGAAGCGGTCGAAGGGCAGCCAGCCGCCGTCGCGGGCGAGGGCGGCGTCGATAATCCGGGCCATCCGGCCGGAAGGGATGGCGCCGTGCGCGCCGGACTCCTGCGTCATCCGGCCATTATCGAGAGCGATGATGTCGTCCACCTCCTCTTTGTCTTCCACCTCGGCCCGCCGCGCGGTGCTGGTGACCGGCGGCGCGCGCCGCCTGGGCGCCGCCGTGTGCGAGGCCTTCGCACGCGCCGGCTGGCGGGTGTGGTGCCAGTACCGCGCCTCCGGCGCCGAGGCGCAGGCGCTGGCGCAGCGGCTGAACGCCGAAGGCGGCGAGGTGCGCGCCGTGGCGGCCGATATCACCACCGAGGCCGGGCGCCGCGCCCTCTTCGGCGAGGCCACGGCCGAGGCGCCGCTGGCCTGCGTGGTCAACAACGCCTCGGCCTTCGAGCCCGACACGGGTGCCGACTTCCAGGCCGAGGCCGCGCTGCGCCAGATCGGCGTGAACCTGCTCGCCCCGCTGGATCTGGCCCGCCTGCTGGCCGCGCAGCCGGGGGCGCACGAATGCAGCGCGGTCCACGTGCTCGACCAGAAGGTCTACAACCTGAACCCCGACTACTTCTCCTACACCGTCTCCAAGCTGGCGCTGGAGCGCGCGGTGGCGCTGCAGGCGCAGTCCCTCGCGCCGCGGGTGCGGGTGTGCGGCGTGGCGCCGGGCATCCTCTACCCGAGCGGCCCGCAGGGCGAGGCCAACTTCGCCCTCGCCTCGCACGCCAACCTGCTGCGCCGGCCGATCGACCCGGCCGACGTGGCCAGGGCTTGCGTCTTCCTGGCAGAGACCCCGAGCGTCACCGGCACCACGCTGAGCGTCGACAATGGCCAGCACCTCGTGCCCCTGCCGCGCGACATCATGTTCGTCGTGGACGAACTCCTGCCCAAGCCGACCTCCCCATGACCGCCATCGACCCCCTGCTGACGAGCTGCCGCCGCCTGTTCCTGCGCGACTACGAGGTGTGGATCAACATCGGCGTGCACGACTTCGAGAAGCGCGCCGAGCAGCGCGTGCTGATCAACGTCGACCTGTACATCCCGCTGGCCGTGTCCACGCCCCGGGCCGACGAGCTGGACGAGGTGGTCGACTACGACTTCATCCGCCGCACCGTGGCGCAGCGCCTGTCCAAAGGCCACATCCACCTGCAGGAGACGCTGTGCGACGACCTGCTGGCGCAGATGCTGGCGCACCCCAAGGTGCAGGCGGCGCGCGTGTCGACGCAGAAGCCCGACGTGTATCCCGACTGCGAGGCGGTGGGCGTCGAAGTCTTCGGAAGCAAATGAGATGAGTGCCGTCTGGACGGAAGAAGCCGCCGCGCCGAGCCCGAAGATCGAGCGCGAAGCCCACAAGCTCGAGAAGCGCCTGTGCCGCGAGGTCGGCCGCGCCATCGGCGACTACAACATGATCGAGGCCGGCGACAAGGTGATGGTGTGCCTGTCGGGCGGCAAGGACAGCTACGGGATGCTCGACATCCTGCTCAGGCTCAAGGCCCGCGCGCCGGTGCACTTCGACCTGATCGCCGTCAACCTCGACCAGAAGCAGCCCGGCTTCCCGGAGGACGTGCTGCCCGCCTACCTGCGCCAGGTCGGCGTGCCCTTCCACATCGAGGAGCAGGACACCTACAGCATCGTCAAGCGCGTGGTGCCCGAGGGCAAGACCACCTGCGGCCTGTGCTCGCGCCTGCGCCGCGGCATCCTCTACCGCGTGGCCGACGAGCTGGGCGCCACCAAGATCGCGCTCGGCCACCACCGCGACGACATCCTGGCGACCTTCTTCCTCAACATGTTCTTCGCCGCCAAGCTCAAGGCCATGCCGCCCAAGCTGGTGAGCGACGACGGCCGGCACGTGGTGATCCGTCCGCTGGCCTACGTGCCCGAGAAGGACCTGGTGCGCTGGGCGCAGCACCGCGCCTTCCCCATCATCCCGTGCAACCTGTGCGGCAGCCAGGAGAACCTGCAGCGCCAGGTGGTGGCCGACATGCTGCGCGAGTGGGAGCGCAAGCACCCGGGCCGCGTCGAGAACATGTTCCGCGCGTTGCAGAACGTGACGCCTTCGCACCTGCTGGACGGAACGCTGCACGACTTCAAGGCTCTCACCCCCACCGGCGTGGCCGACGAGGACGGCGACCGCGCCTTCGATCCGCCGGAGCTGCCCGCCACGGCGGCGCCGGGCGCGCTGCCCTCCCTGCAGGTGGTGCGCCTGTAGCTGCCGCCGCGGGTCGGGCGCGGGCCGGCGTGTTCAACGACTTTCTCGCCTCCACCCTCATGCAGCAGCGTTCACTTCTGGCCTCGGTTTCCGTCGCATCCGCGCTGGCCCTGGGCGGCTGCGCCACCTCCTGGACGGTGGACAGCCAGGTCCGCAGCTTCTCGGCCCTGCCCGCGGCCGTGCCGGCGGGTGCCACCTACCGCTTCGAGCGGCTGCCCTCGCAGCAGGCGCGGCCGGACGCCCAGGCCGACCTGGAAGCCATGGCCGCCCCGGCCCTGGCGGCCGCCGGCCTGCGCCGCGACGACGCGGCGCCGCGCTACAGCGTGCAGGTCGGCGCCCAGGTGCGCCTGGAACTCTCGCCCTGGGCCGACCCGTGGTTCGCCAGCCCGGGCCCCGGATGGGGCTGGGGCGTGGGCTACGGCCGCGGCTGGCACGGTTCGCTCTGGTACGGCGGCGGCTTCGGCCCGGCCTTCCTGCCGCCGGCCGACACCTGGTACGACCGCGAGGTCAGCGTGGTGCTGCGCGATCTGCCCGGCAACCAGGTGGTGTACGAGACGCATGCCCGCCACCACGGCCCCTACGGCGACAGCCGGGCCGTGCTGCCGGCGATGTTCCGGGCCGCGCTGCAGGGCTTTCCCCGCCCGCCGGAAGGGGAGCGGCGGGTGGACGTCCAGGTCGGCGGCCAGGACAGGCCGGCCGCACCGCCGCCGCGCTGAGCAGAGACCCCGCGCGGCGGCGCCCGGCGGGCCGCTTCCTAGAATCCCCCGCCATGGAAGCCACCCGACTGATCGCCGTGCGCCATGGCGAGACAGCCTGGAACGTCGACACCCGCATCCAGGGCCACCTGGACATCCCCCTCAATGACACGGGCCGCTGGCAGGCCGCCCGCGCCGGCGAGGCGCTGGCCGGCGAACCGGTGGCGGCCATCTACTCGAGCGACCTGCTGCGTGCCTGGGACACGGCGCAGGCCATCGGCCGGGCCCAGCCCGACCCGGTGGACCCGGTGGCCGACAAGCGCCTGCGCGAGCGCGCCTTCGGCCTGTTCGAGGGCCGCAGCTTCGCCGAGATCGAGGCCGCCACGCCCGAGATGGCGCTGCGCTGGCGCCAGCGCGACCCCGGCTTCGCCCCGCCCGGCGGCGGCGAGAACCTGATCGACTTCCGGCACCGCATCGCTGCCGCCGTCCACGACCTGGCGGCCCGGCACGTCGGCCAGCTGGTGGTGCTGGTGGCCCACGGCGGGGTGATGGACGTGCTCTACCGCGTCGCCACCCGGCAGGAGCTGCAGGCGCCGCGCACCTGGCAGCTCGGCAACGCGGCCATCAACCGGCTGCTGTGGACGCCGCAGGGCCTCTCCGTGGTGGGCTGGGCGGACGAAAGCCACCTGGCAGGCAACGCCCTGGACGAATTGCAGGGCTGAGGACCCGGCATCCGGCGGCCCCGCCTCGGCCGGCCATCTTTTTACGTCTCGAAACATCCCGTTCGGCGGCCTTTCAGGCCATGGACGTACTCCGCCAATGGGAGTAGGCCGTCCTGCGCTTCGGAAATATGTTTTCTTTTGTACTATTTTTTGTAAACTCGCACAAAATAGATTCTAAAGTGTTAACTCAGGGAGCTGCCACCCCATCGTCGTACCGGCGATTGCAAGGGGGGACGACGCCGGTCCGTGAGGCGATCGCATCCCCTGCGCAGCCGGCCAGTACACAAAGGAAAACCGACATGCGTAACGAGAAGCACGGGGATGAGGCGCTTGACCTTGCGTTCTGGCAGGCCCGGTTCCAGGGCGCATCGGCTTCGCTGGCCTTGCCGGCGGACCGCCACCGGACCGCCGGTGCCGCGCCGGACAGCGCCCTCGTGCAACGCACCCTGCCGGCTCCGCTGCGCGAGGCGCTTGTCGGACTCGCGGACGCCCGGACGCCCGTCCACGCCTGGGTGCTGGCCCTCTGGACACTGCTTCTCGCACGCCTGAGCAGCCAGGACGATCTGATCATCGGAGCCGCGCTGGAGCGGCAGCCCGTGGTCCCGCTGCGCCTGCGCGTGGACCTTGGCCTGCCGGTCCGTGCCCTTGCGGGCGAGATCGCCGAACAGTACCGCGCCGCTGCGTCGCATGCGCGGCTGCCGCTGGCCGACATCGCACGCGCGGCCGGCCTGGACGACGGCCTGCCGTTCCGTGCCATGGCGTCCATCGCGGACGATGCCGAGCAGCAAAGCCCGTCGGCCGGCCCGGCGGTCGCGGCCGATCTGCATCTGATGGCGTCGACCCGGCCGGGCACCGGCATCGCCTTGCAATTCGATGCGCACCAGTTCGACAGGCGCACGGCCGAACGGCTGCTGGAGCACTTCATCGCCGCGCTGGCCTCCGCCGCGGCCGGTCCGGACCTGCCGATGCGTGGCGTTTCCCTGCTCACGGCCGCCCAGCGCCAGGAGATCCTGGAAGGCTTCAACCGGACACGCACGGACGTGCCGGCCGGACTGCTCATCCACCAGCCCTTCGAAGCACGCGTCCGGGCACAGCCGGAGGCTCCGGCGCTGTTCGCCGGCGAACGCATGCTGCGCTACGGCGAGCTCAATGCCGTGGCGAACCGGGTGGCCCACCGGCTGATCGGCATGGGAGTGCGGCCCGGAGACCGGGTCGGCATCTGCGTCGAGCGCGGCATCGAGATGGTGGTGGGCATGCTCGGGGCGCTCAAGGCCGGGGCGGCCTATGTGCCGCTCGATCCCGGCTACCCCGAGGAACGCCTGGCCTACATGGTCCGGGACTGCGCGCCGGCCGCGCTGCTGACGCACAGCGCAGTGCGCGCGGTGCTGCCCGCCGAATGCGCGGCGCTCGTCGTGGACCTGGACGACGAGGCCTCGTTCGCGGGCCAGCCGACGACCGACCCCGATCCCATGGCACTCGGGCTGAACGAAGGCCACCCGGCCTATGTGATCTACACCTCCGGCTCGACCGGGCAGCCCAAGGGCGCCTCGGTCTTCCACCGCGGGCTGGTCAACATGCTGCACTGGTACGCATCCGACTACGGCGTCGGTGCCGAAGACCGGGTGCTGGTCGTCAGCTCCTTCAGCTTCGATCTCACGCAGAAGAATTTCTTCGTCTGCCTGTTCGCCGGTGGGCAGCTGCACCTGTCAGGGCAGCAGTTCGACCCCGCGGCCATCGTGCGGACCGTGGCGCAGCGCGGCATCACGTCGATGAACATGACGCCCAGCGCCTTCTATGCGCTGGTCGATGCGCACACGCCCGGCGACTTCGCGAGCCTGCGGCGCGTCTTCCTCGGCGGCGAGCCGATCAGCGTGCCCCGGCTGGCGGCCCTGGGGGCGGCCTATCCGGAGCTGGACATCATCAACAGCTACGGCCCGACCGAATGCACCGACGTGGTGGCGGCGTACACGCTGCCGCGCCAGGGCAACACTTACCTCGACGCCACGCCACCCATCGGCCGGCCGATCTGCAACACGCGCCTGTACGTGCTCGACGACGAGATGCAGCCGGTGCCCATCGGGGTGGTCGGCGAGATCTACATCGGCGGACGCGGCGTGGGCGGCGGCTACCTCCACCGGCCCGAGCTGACTAGCGAGCGCTTCGTCCCGGACACGCTCGATGGCGAGGCGGCGCCGCACGGCCGGCTCTATCGCACGGGCGACCAGGGCCGGTGGCGCGCGGACGGCCTGCTCGACTACCTGGGCCGCAATGACTTCCAGGTCAAGATCCGGGGCTTCCGGGTGGAGCTGGGCGAGGTCGAGTCGCGCCTGACGGCCTGCGCCGGCGTGCGCGAGGCCCTGGTGCTGGCGCGCGAGGACATTCCGGGCGACCAGCGGCTGGTGGCCTACCTCACGCCCAAGGCGGGCGCCGCGCTCGACATCCAGGCGCTGCGCAGCGAGCTGTCCGCCACGCTGGCGGACTACATGGTGCCCAGCGCCTTCGTGGTGATGGACGCCTTCCCGCTCACGCCCAGCGGGAAGGCGGACCGCAAGGCCCTGCCGGCGCCGGATCGCAGGCGGCCCGACATGGCGGTGCCCTACCAGGCGCCCGTGGGCGACTTCGAGGCTGCGGCCTGCGCCGCGTTCGCGGAAATACTGCAGATCGACCGCGCAGGCCGTGCCGACAATTTCTTCGATCTCGGCGGCACTTCGCTGCAGGCCGTGCGAGCCCTCGCCGCCATCGCTCGCCGCACCGGCGTCACGCTGAGCGCTCCCACCATCTTCGCCCATGCCACGCCGGCGGCCCTCGCGCGCGCCGCAGCAGGGGACACCGGGATGCTGGCGCCACGCACGGCCACCCCGCGCGGCGCAGCGGTGCCGCATGAACCCGTCGCCATCATCGGCATGGCCGGCCGCTTCCCCGGGGCCGCCACCATCGAGGCGCTCTGGGACAACCTGCTCGCCGGGCGCGACGGCATCACCCGCTTCACGCTCGAGACGCTCGACCCGAGCGTGCCGGCGTCCCACCGAGACGACCCTTCCTACGTGCTGGCGCGCGGCGTGATCGACAACGTGGAGTGGTTCGACAACGGTTTCTTCGGCATCTCCGCGCGCGAGGCGGAGGTCATGGACCCGCAGCATCGCCTGTTCCTCGAACTGGCGTGGGAATGCCTCGAGCGGGCCGGCTACGCTCCGGACCGCACGCCCGGCTCGGTCGGCGTCTTCGGCGGCATCTACGGCCCGTCCTACCTCCAGCACTGCATCATGGCCCACCCCGAGGCGCTGGAACGCGCGGGCGACCTGCAGGTGCTGCTGTCCAACGACAAGGACTACGCGGCCCTGCGGGTGGCCCACCGGCTGAACCTCAAGGGCCCGGCCGTGGCCGTGCACACCTCCTGCTCCACCTCGCTGGTGGCCATTGCCCAGGCCGTCGACAACCTGCGCCTGGGTCGCTGCGACATGGCGCTGGCCGGCGGCGTCACGGTCAGCTCGCCCTCGGCCACCGGGTATTTCCACAACGACGGGTCGATGCTGTCGAGCGACGGCCACACGCGGACCTTCGATGCCGGCGCGAGCGGCACCATCTTCAACGACGGCGCCGCCTTCGTGCTGCTCAAGCCGCTGTCCGCGGCGCTGGCCGACGGCGACACGGTGTACGCGCTGATCCGCGCCGTGGCGACCAACAACGACGGCGGCGGCAAGGCCAGCTTCACCGCGCCCAGCGTGGAAGGCCAGGCGGCCGTGGTTGCGATGGCGCACCGCGAGGCCGGCATCGAGGCGTGCAGCATCTCCTACGTGGAGGCGCACGGCACCGCCACGCCGCTGGGCGACCCGGTGGAACTGGAGGCGCTGACCCGCGCCTTCCGCCTCACGACCTCCGGCACCGGCTTCTGCCGCATCGGCTCGCTCAAGAGCAACATCGGGCACCTCGTGACGGCCGCCGGCGCCGCCGGGGTCATCAAGACCGCGCTGGCCCTGCATCACGAACGGATCCCCGCCAGCATCCACTACGACACGCCCAATCCGAAGATCGACTTCGCGCGCAGCCCGTTCGTGGTCAACGACCGGCTCAGCGCCTGGCCTCGGGACGGCAAGCCGCGGCTCGCCGGCGTCAGCAACTTCGGCGTGGGCGGAACCAACGCACACGCGGTGCTCGAGGAAGCGCCGCCGCCCGTGCCGGCGCAGCCTGCGCAGGGCCCGCAGCTGCTGCAGCTGTCGGCACGCACGCCTGCTGCGCTGGACGCCATGGCCGCCGCGCTCGCCGTCCATCTGGATAGCCATCGTGAACTGGACCTCGCGGACGTCGCCCACACGCTGCAGCACGGGCGCAGCGCCTTCGCGCACCGGCTGTGCGTGGTCGCCGACGGCGTGACCAGCGCTATCGAAGCGCTGCGCACCCCGGCGTCGCCTGCACGGACCGCGCGCTCCGTGGGCGCCGAGCTGCCGGCGTGGGTCTGGCTGTTCCCGGGGCAGGGCGCGCAGTACGCCGGCATGGGGCACGGCCTGCACGGCACCGATCCGGCTTTCCGCGCCGCCTTCGACGAGTGCCTCGAGGCGCTCGATGGCGTGCTGCCCTTCGACCTGCGTGCATGCATGTTCGAGGGTGGCCAGGACGCCCTCGTCCCCACGGCCGTCACGCAGCCCGCCACCTTCTGCCTCGAATACGCCCTGGCGCGCAGCTGGCTGGCGCGCGGCGCCCGGCCCGCGGCACTGATCGGCCACAGCGTGGGCGAATTCGCCGCCGCCGTGGTCGCGGGCGTGATGACGCTGGCCGACGCCGCCCGGCTGGTCGGCCTGCGCGGCGCCCTGATGCAGGCGCAGCCGCCCGGCAGCATGCTGTCGGTCCGGCTTCCCGCGCAAAGGCTGCTGGGCATGCTGCCCGCATCGCTGTCGCTGGCGGCCGACAACGGCCCCGCCGCCTGCGTCGTGGGCGGGCCCACCGAAGCAGTCGAACGCTGGCAGGCCGAGCTCGCGCAACAAGGCATCGCCGCCAAGATGCTGCAGACCTCGCACGCCTTCCATTCGGACATGATGACGCCCGCCGTGGCGCCGTTCGAGGCGCATGTGCGCGAGGTGGCCCTGCAGCCGCCCTCGGTGCCGATCGTCTCCACGCTCACCGGCACCTGGATGACCGCGGCCGATGCGACCGACCCTGGCTACTGGGCGCGCCATCTGCGCGACCCGGTGCGCTTCTCGCCGGCCGTGCACAGCGCGCTGGCGCGGCACGATGCCGCCGCCTTCCTCGAAGTCGGCCCGCGCGGTTCGCTGTCGATGCTCGTGCGCCAGCACGCCGGCGCCGACCGGAAGGCGCCCGTGGCGATCGCCAGCCTGGGCGACAGCCCCGAGACCGAAGCCGGCCAGATGCTGCTGGCCCAGGGGCAGCAGTGGACGCTGGGCAGCGAGCTGACGGCATCGAACGCCTGCCCTGCCGAAGGCCGCCGCCGCGTGCTGCTGCCCACCTACCCCTTCGAGCGCAAGCGCTTCTGGCTCGCTCCCCTGCCCGCGGTCGACGCGCCCGCAAGCGCCGCTGCCGCTGCCCCATCCACTGTTCCGGCCATCGCTGCCGCCCCCCTTCCAGCGAACACCGCCATGCCCACACCTGCCTCCACCCCCATCCCCCAGGATCGCCGAATCCAGCTCGTTGCGCGCCTGCGCGAGCTTTTCGAGGACATCGCCGGCGTCGACCTGTCCGAGGCCGGGGGCGCCACGCCTTTCGTCGAACTCGGCCTGGACTCGCTCACGCTCACCCAGGCGGCCCTGCAGGTGAAGAAGACCTTCAAGGTCAACCTGAGCTTCCGCCAGCTGATGGAGACCTGCTGCAGCTTCGAGGCACTCGCGGCCTTCCTCGACAGTACGCTGCCGCCCGAAGCGGCGCCTGCGGCAGCCCAGCCTGCACCGGTGGCCGCCGCGGCCCCCGCGCTGCAGGCCACTGCACTGCCCCAGGCGAAGGCGGTCGTCCCGGCCGTGCCGGCGGCGGCGCTGGCGGCTGGCGGCACGCTGGTGCAGCAGGTCATCGCGCAGCAGATGCAACTCATGCAGCAGCAACTCGCATTGCTGTCGGCGGCGCCGTCGGCACCGGCCAGCCTCGCGCTGTCCGTGCCGGCGGTGGAGCAATCCACGCAGGGGGCCTCCGCCGCGGCTCCCGCGTCCAACACCACGGCGGCCGCCACGGCCACGCCTGCCGCGGACGACGAGCCGACCAGGCCCATCCAGTACGACGTCAAGAAGGCCTTCGGCGCCATCGCCCGCATCCACACGCAGAGCAAGGAGCCGACGGACCGCCAGAAGGCGCGGCTGAACGCCTTCGTGCGCCGCTACGTGGAGCGCACGGCCAGGAGCAAGGCCTTCACCCAGGACAACCGCGCCTATATGGCCGATCCGCGCGTGGTCAACGGCTTCCGGCCGGCCACCAAGGAGATCACCTACCAGATCGTCGTCGAACGCTCCAAGGGTTCGCGCCTGTGGGACATCGACGGCAACGAGTACGTCGACGTGCTCAACGGCTTCGGCATGAACCTGTTCGGCTGGCAGCCCGATTTCGTGCAGGACGCCGTGCGCAGGCAGCTCGACCTGGGCTACGAGATCGGGCCCCAGCATCCACTGGCCGCCGAGGTCACGCAGCGCATCTGCGAGCTGACGGGCTTCGACCGGGCCGCCCTGTGCAACACCGGTTCGGAGGCGGTGATGGCCGCCGTGCGCATCGCCCGCACGGTCACCGGCCGCAACACCGTGGTGGTGTTCTCTGGCTCCTACCATGGCACCTTCGACGAAGTGCTGGTGCGCGCCGGCCGCCAGGGCAAGGGCCTGCCGGCGGCGCCGGGCATCATGCCGGGCATGTTCGGCGACGTGCGGGTCCTGGACTACGGCACGCCCGAATCGCTCGAATTCATCCGCGCCCACGCCGACGACCTGGCGGCCGTGCTGGCCGAGCCGGTGCAAAGCCGCCGGCCCGACTTCCAGCCACGCGAGTTCCTGCGCGAGGTACGCGCCATCACCGAGAAGAGCGGCACCTGCCTGATCTTCGACGAGGTGATCACCGGCTTCCGCTCGCACCTGGGCGGCGCGCAGGCGCTGTTCGGCATCCGCGCCGACCTGGCCAGCTACGGCAAGGTGATCGGCGGCGGCTTCCCGGTCGGCGTGATCGCCGGCAAGCGCGAGTACATGGACGCGCTGGACGGCGGCGCCTGGCAGTACGGCGACGACTCCATCCCCACCGTGGGCGTGACCTACTTCGCCGGCACCTTCGTGCGGCACCCGCTGGCGCTGGCCGCCTGCAAGGCCTCGCTCGACCACCTCAAGCAGGCAGGAGAGGGCCTGCAGACCCAGCTCAACCTTCATACAGCGGCGCTGGCCGATGAATTGACCGCCTACTGCCGCGAGGTCGGCGCGCCCATCGAGATCCGGCACTTCGCCTCGCTGTGGCGCGTCACCTGGCTGGAGGACCACCCGCTGCAGGACCTGCTGTTCGCCATGATGCGCAGCCGCGGCGTGCACATCCTGGACAACTTCCCCTGCTTCCTGACCACCGCCCACACGCGCGACGACATCGCGACGATCAAGACGGCCTTCAAGGCCTCGGTGGCCGAACTGCAGGAAGCCGAATTCCTGCCGCGCAAGGCCCCCGTGCAGTCGAGCTTCGATGCCGCCCGTCCGCCGGTGCCCCATGCTCGCCTGGGCCGCGACAAGGACGGCCAGCCCGCCTGGTTCGTGCCGGACCCCGCGGCGCCCGGCAAGTTCGTCAAGGTCGAGGAGATCCAATGAGCGCGGTCCTGCAATCCCCCCTGAGCGACGCGGAAGACGACTTCGACCCCTTTGCCGGCGGCGGCTTCGAACGCGTCGTCGCCACCACGGAGGCGCAGCGCGAAGTCTGGCTGGCCGACCAGCTCAGCACCGAGGCCTCGCTCGCCTACAACGAGGCGGTCGAGCTGCAGCTGCACGGGCCGCTGGACGCGCAGGCGCTGCGGGACGCACTGGATGCCCTGGTGGCGCGCCACGAATCGCTGCGCGCCACCTTCTCAGCCGACGGCACGCAGCTGATGATCGGCATGCCCGGCGGGCTGCCGCTGGAAGAGCACGACCTGAGCCTGCTGGGCGCCGACGCCCGGGACGCCCGCCTGCAGGAGGCGGCGCAGGCGGTCGTGCGCCAGCCCTTCGACCTGGCGGCCGGCCCGCTGCTGCGCGCCAGCCTGTGGCGCGTCGCCCCCGACGACCACCGGCTGCTGCTGGTGGCCCACCACGCGGTGTGCGACGGCTGGTCGTGGGCGGTCGTCTGCCGCGACCTCGGCCAGCTGTATGCGCAGGCGCGCGGCGCGGCGCCCGCCCCCGGCCCGGCCGAGCGCTACAGCGACTACGCCGAGTGGGAGCAGCGCGAGGCCGCCAGCCCCGACATGCAGGCCCATGTCGACTTCTGGGTGTCGCGCTTCCCCGGCAGCCACCTGCCCGTGCTCGAGCTCCCGACCGACCGCCCCCGGCCGCCGGTGCGCACCTTCGCCTCCGAACGCATCGACCATCCGCTGGACGCCGCGCTGGTCGACGACCTGCGGCGCGCCGGCGCCCGCGCCGGCACCAGCCTGTATGCCGTGATGCTGGCCGGCTTCTCGGCGCTGCTGCACCGCCTGGCCGGGCAGGACGACCTGGTGGTGGGCATCGCCGCGGCGGGCCAGCTGGCCAGCGAGATGCACGGCCTGGTCGGCCATTGCGTCAACACGCTGCCGCTGCGCATCGGCGTCGACCCGCAGGCGCCCTTCGAGTCGCTGGTGCGCGCCTCCGGCACGACGCTGCTCGACGCCTTCGAGCACCAGACGCTGACCTACGGCACCCTGCTGCGCAAGCTGCCCGTGCAGCGCGACCCGAGCCGCCTGCCGCTGGTCAACGTGCTGTTCAACGTCGACCAGGACACGGGCGCGTCCGATTTCGGCTTCGGCGACCTGGGCACCCGGCTGCGCAGCCTGCCGCGCGCCTTCGAGAACTTCGAACTCTTCCTGAACATCACGCCGGTGCCGGGCGGCATGCAGATGGAGGCGCAGTACAACCGCGACCTCTTCGACGGCGCCAGCGTGCGCCGCTGGCTGGCCATGTACGAGTGCCTGCTGCAGGATGCGGCGCGCGACGCCGGCCAGCCGGTCTCGCGCCTGCGCGTCCTGCCCGGGCGCGAGGCGGCCGAACTGCGCGCCCTGCAGCCCGCGCCGTCGCCGCTGCCGGCCGATCTGCGCATGCACGGGGCCTTCGAGGCCGCCGCGCTCGCCTCGCCGGAGGCCCTGGCGCTGCGCCATGGCGACGTCGCCTGGACCTACCGCGAGCTCGACGCGCTGTCCCGCCGCTGGGCCGGCGCGCTCGTGGCGCGCGGCATCGGCCGGGGCGACTATGTCGGCCTGTGCCTCGAGCGCGGGCCGCAGCTGGTGGCCGCGCTCCTGGCCGTGCTGCGCAGCGGCGCCGCCTACGTGCCGCTGGACCCGGCCTTCCCGCCGGCCCGCCTGGACTACTACGCCCGAGATGCGCAGCTGGCGCTGCTGATCACCTCGGGCCGCGTCGCGGTGGCGCCGCGCCAGTGGCGCGAGGACGCGGCGCAGCGCGTCCTGGACATCGACGACCCGTCCTGGCAGGCCGAGCCCGGCGCGGCAGCCGCCGACGCCGCGCCCGCCATCGGCCGCGACGACCCGGCCTACGTCATCTACACCTCCGGCTCGACCGGCCAGCCCAAGGGCGTGGCCGTGCCGCACGGCGCGGTGGCGAACTTCCTGGACAGCATGCGGCGCGCGCCCGGCATCGGCGCGCAGGACCGGCTGCTGGCCGTCACCACGCTGTCCTTCGACATCGCCGTGCTGGAACTGATGCTGCCGCTGTGCGTGGGGGCGCAGGTCGTCATCGCGGACCGCGAGACGGCGCTGGACGGCGAGGCGCTCGGCCGGCTGATCGACGCCACGGGCGCGACCATGATGCAGGCCACGCCGGGCCAGTGGGGCCTGCTGCTGGACGCCGGCTGGCGCGCGCGCGGCGCCTTCCGGGCGCTGGTGGGCGGCGAAAGCCTCACCCCCGAGATGGCACGCCGCCTGGCCCAGGCCGCCGGCGAGGTGTGGAACATGTACGGCCCGACCGAGACGACCATCTGGTCGACCCTCTGGCGGGTCGAGCCGGCCCTGGCGGCCCGCGTCGGCGTCTCGATCGGCACGCCGATCGCCAACACCGATGTCTGGGTGCTCGACGAGCACCTGCAGCCGCTGCCGGTCGGCGTGCCGGGCGAGCTGTGCATCGGCGGCGACGGCGTGGCGCTGGGCTACCTCGGCCGCCAGGCCCTGACGGACGAGCGCTTCGTGCTCGCCTCGCCCGGCGGGCAGGCGCAGCGCCTGTACCGCACCGGCGACCGCGGGCGCTGGCGCAACGACGGGCTGCTGGAGCACCGCGGCCGCATCGACTTCCAGGTGAAGGTGCGCGGCTACCGCATCGAGCTGGGCGAGATCGAGTCCGCGCTGGAGCGCCACGACGCGGTGGAGCGCGCCGTGGTCGTCACCCGCGAGGACACGCCGGGCGACGTGCGCATCGTCGCCTACCTGGTGCCGCGCGGCGCGCTGCCCGAGCCGGCGGCGCTGCGCGACTTCCTGGCGCGCACCCTGCCCGAATACATGCTGCCGCAGCACGTCGTGGCGCTGGACGCCCTGCCGCTGCTGCCCAACGGCAAGGTCGACCGCAAGTCCCTGCCGGCGCCGCAGCTGCAGCAGCCCGCGGCCGAGCGCTGCGCGCCGCGCACGCCCCTGGAAACCACGGTGCTGGCCGCCATGGAGGACGCGCTCAGCCTGCCCGGCATCGGCATCCACGACGACTTCTTCGCGCTCGGCGGCCATTCGCTGCTGGCGGCGCGCCTGACGACGCGGCTCGGGCGCGAGTTCGACATGAAGGTGCCGCTGGCGACGCTGTTCCAGGCCCCCACCGCGGCGCGGCTGGCCGAGGCGATCGACCAGTTGCGCGCCAGCGGCCAGGCGGCCGCGCGCGAGCAGATCCCGGTGTCGCCGGACCGCCGCCGCGCGCCGCTCACGCCGCAGCAGGAGCGCATCCGCTTCGTCGAGACCCTGTTCCCCGGCCGGCCGCTCTACAACGCCCCCTCGGGGCACCGTTTCGGCGGGCCGCTCGACATCCGCCACTTCGAGGCCGCGCTGGACGAGATCGTGCAGCGGCATGCGGCGCTGCGCACCCGCATCGGCACCGATCCCGGGACCGGCGCCCCGGTGCAGGAGATCCTGCCCCGCGTGGACGCCGCGCTGAAGGTGGTCGACCTGCGCGCCGTGCCCGAGGCCGAGCGCGAAGCCCGGCTGACGGCGCTCATGCAGGCTGGTGCCGACAAGCCCTTCGACATCCACGCCGGCCCGCTCTTCCGTTTCGCGCTGTACCGCCTCGCGGACGAGGAGCATGCCTTCCTGTTCGTGCCGCACCACCTGATCTGGGACGGCTGGTCCTTCGACCTGCTGCAGGCCGAGCTGTCGGAGATCTACAGCGCGCGCATCGCCGGCCGCGCCCCGCGGCTGCCCGAGCTGGGCGCCAGCTACGGCGACTACGCCGCGTGGTACACGGCCTGGCTGGAGACGCCGGACTATGCGCGCCAGCTCGACTTCTGGCGCCAGCGCTTCGCCCGGGCGCCCCGTCCGGTGGCGCTGCCCACCGACCGGCCCCGCCGCGCCGGCATGAGCGGCGAAGGCGGCAACCTGTGGGTGCGCGTCGACCGCGACCTGGCCCAGCGCCTGCGCGAGGTGGCCGGCACGCACGACGTCACGCTCAGCATGCTGTGCTTCGGCATCTACGTGATGATGATGGGCGCCCTCAGCCCGAGCGGCTCGATCGTGGCGGCCACCCCGGTGCGCGGCCGCGAGCAGCCCGAGCTGGAGCCGGTCATGGGCTTCTTCAACAACGTGCTGCCGCTCTCGTTCACGCTCGACCGCTCGCTCGGCTTCGACCGCTTCGCCCGGTACGTCAAGGGCGAGCTGATGGCCGTCATGAACTACCAGCAGGTGCCCTTCGAGCGCCTGGTGGCCGAGCCCGAGTTCGCGGAGCGCGTGCAGGGCGCGGGGCTGTACCAGGCGCTGTTCTCCTTCCAGGACGCACGCGAGCGCCCGCAGCGCATCGGCGGCCTGGCGCACCGGCAGATCCACCTGCGGCAGCAGGGCGCGACGGACGACCTGAGCCTGTGGCTGATGGACAAGCCCTCCGGCCTCGAAGGCGCCGTCAGCTACAACGCCGACATCTACCTGCCGGAGACCGGCGAGGCCCTGCGCGAGCGCTACCTCGAGTTGCTCGCGGCCGTGGCGGCGCGGCCGACGGCCACGCTGGCCGAACTGCTGGACGCGCCGGACTCCCGCGCCGCCGCCCACCTGCGGGCGCTGGCCGAACGGACGGCTCCCGCGAACGAGCCCGCGGCCGCCGCCGGCGCCCCTGCCGTCACCTCCCTGCTGCTGCCCGAGCAGGCGCGCCTGGCCCAGATCTGGGCCGGCGTCATCGGCATCGACGTGAACGACATCGCCCCGTCCGACACCTTCTTCGACCTCGGCGGCGACTCGCTGATGGCGATGCGGGTGGTCCAGCAGGCCGAGGCGGTGATGGGCTTTCCGGTCGAACCTCGGCGCTATGTCTTCGAGACGCTGGCGCAGCTGGCCGATGCGAAGCTCGCGGCGCAGGCCCCCGCACCGGCCGCGCCGGTGCAACCGGCGCCCGCCCAGCCGCGCCAGGGGCTGCTGTCGCGCTGGCTGTCCGGCCGGAATCGATGACCGGGACGGCCATGCACGCCTGCACCCCGCTGCCCGGCCCCTGGCCCGGCCTGAGGCTCTGGCAGGTCGACCTGGACCAGGCGCTGCCGGCCGGCCGCCTGGCCTGCCTGTCGGTCCAGGAGCGGGAGCGGGCGGCGCGCTTCGCCTTCGAGCATGACCGCGAGCGCTACCTGCGGGCGCATGCCGCGCTGCATGCGCTGCTGGCCGCGGCCGGCGCACCGGCCGGCCCGTCCGGCACGGTGGCGCTGGACACCGGCCCCTGGGGCAAGCCTTCGGTGCGCGACGCACGCGGGCTTCATTTCAATCTCAGCCACAGCGCGGCGCTGGCGGTCGTCGCCCTCTCGGACGGCGCGGAGATCGGCGTGGACGTCGAGATCGTGCGGCCCATCCCGGACGCCCCGCAGCTCGCGCAGGCCCACTTCAGCGACGGCGAGCAGGCGGCGCTGCGGGACCTGCCCGCGGACCACCGCGACCTCGCCTTCCTGCGCTGCTGGACGCGCAAGGAAGCCGTGGTCAAGGCGCTGGGCATCGGCATCGGCCTCGACCTGCGCGCGCTGGATGTCGGCATCGGCGGCGCGGCGGCGCGGGTACAGGCGTGGCCGTCGCCGGACGAACAGGCCGAGCTGGACCTGGTGTCCTTCGCGCTGCCGCAGGGCGCCGTCGTGTCCATCGCCCGCAAGGTCCATCGCGCACCCGTCGGGCGACCCGTCGCGCAGGAGGAGGCGACTGCATGACGCCCCGCCTGTTCGGCCCCGCCGCACGCCGCCTCTTCGGCATCTTCCACGCGCCCGCCAACGGCCTGGCGCCCACCGCGGCCGTGCTGCTGTGCCCGCCCATGGGGCAGGAGCTGATCCGCTCGCAGCGCTTCTTCCGCGTGCTGTCCGACCGGCTGGCGCGCGCGGGCGTGGCCGTGCTGCGCTTCGACTACCACGGCACCGGCGATTCGCCGGGCGACGAAGTCGACGGCGACCTGGCAGGCTGGCAGCACGACGTGGCGGCGGCCCACGCCGAGCTGCGGCGGCTGGTCGGCAACGCGCCCGTCGGCTGGTGCGGCGCGCGCCTGGGCGCCACCCTGGCCGCGCAGGCGGCGCACGCGGTGGCCGCCGGCCCCGGGCACCTGCTGATGTGGGACCCGGTCCTCGACGGCGCGGCCTACCTGCAGGCCCTGCGCGAAGCCCACGTCGTCGCGCTGGAGAAGACCTACTACATCCCCCCGCGCGGGCTGCGCCGGCGCCTGGCGTCGGAGCCCGACGCCTTCACCGACGGCCCGCTGGGTGTCGAGATGTCGCCGCGGCTGCGCCGGCAGTTGCGCGAGCTCGCGCCGTACGGCGTGGTGCTCTCGCCCTCGCACGGTACCACGGTGCTGGCAATGCCCGGCGATACCGTCGCGCAGGCCTGGGCCGAAGCCGGGCGTGCGCAGGGGCTGCCCGTCGACCTGGCCGTCCTGGCCCATGCGCTGGAATGGACGGAAGATCCGCAGCCGGGCAACGCCATGGTGCCCGCCGAAGCCCTGCAGCAGATCCTGGCGCAACTGCGCGGGCGCACTGGCACCGCCCACCCCACCACGCACACAGCATGACCGAAACCCCCGTTCTCTTCGGCCCCGAAGGCGCACGCCTGCTCGGCGTGATCGCCGCGCCCGACGGCATCCGTCCTCCGCCACTGGCCTGCCTGCTGCTCAACCAGGGGGCCGGCTACCGCACCGGGCCGCGCCGCATCAACGTCAAGCTGGCCCGCCGGCTGGCGCAGCTGGGCATCGCCAGCATCCGCCTGGACCTCGCGGGCCTGGGCGACAGCGGCGCCCCGTCCGGCAACGGCGATTACGTGCAGCAGGGCGTGGCCGATCTTCAGGCCGCGATGGACCTGCTGGAGACCACGCTGGACGTCCACCGCTTCGCGGCCGTCGGACTGTGCTCGGGCGGCGTGCATGGCCTGGAGTTGGCCGGTGGAGATGCGCGCATGGCGGGCGTGATGATGTTCGACAGCTACAGCTTCGCGGGGCGCCGCGTGGTGCTGGAGCGCCGCCTGCGCAAAATCCTGGCGATGCCGTTCAACGCGCCCATGCGCAGCCGGGTCGCCGACGCCGTCCGCCGGCGCCTGCAGCCCACCCAGCCGCCGATCTTCGCGACCCTGCCGCCCGATGAGCGCGAGCGCCGCTTCTGCGCTGCGATGTCGGCCGCGGCCGCACGTGGGGCAGCGGTCTACATGCTCAGCTCGGGAACCCTCAACACCGTCGATCGCCGCCGCGACCATCTGGGCGACCTGGCCCGCGAGCCGTTCGCGCGGAACATCGAGTACCGCTTCGAGCCGCGCATCGACCACACGCTGACGACGCTGGAGTCGCAGCACATCTTCCTCGACCTCGCGTGTGCATGGGCGCAGCGCGTGGCCCTCGGCGGCGAGGCCCTGCCGGCGCCGGCACGCGCGGCGGGGCGCGACGCCGGCGCCCAGCCGTCCACCAGCTTCGGCGCCCTGACCGCCTGAGCCTCCGGGGCGCGGCAGACGCCCCGATGCCGCGGCAGGCGCTCCTAGAATCGCGGGTTGCCAGCCTCTGGATGTACCCCATGAACCGCTGCCCGCCCCACGACCGCTCCCCTTCGATCCGCGCCGCCCTGCTGCCGGCCGCCACCGCCCTGCTGTTCTGCGCCCTCGCCCTGCCGGCGCAGGCGCAGCAGTTCCAGGTCCAGTCCCAGAACGAGGCTGCCATCGGCGGCCGCAACTTCCCCGTGAACACGCTGCGCGGCCGGCTGGTCGTCACCGGCTTCCCGGAGGCGGAGCTGGACGGCCGGGCCGAGCGCCTGGCGCCGGGCGTGCGCATCCGCGACCCGCAGAACCTGATCGTGGCGCCGGGCGCGATCACCGGCCAGCTGCTCGCCGTCAACTACCGGCGCGACGCGGCCGGCCTGGTCAACGAGGTCTGGATCCTCACGCCGGCCGAGGCCGGCGCCGAGCGCGCGGCGGCCAGCACGCCCTTCCTGAACTTCTGGCCCTTCACCAGCAAGGCGCAGAACGAGTAGCCGCGGCCGGCCCGCGCGCCGCGCCCGCCGTCCCCCGGCGCCCGCTTCCCGGGCGCCGGCGGCCATCGAATCCATCGCAACGGGAGTTGCACCATGACCCGCAAAGTGTTCATCAAGACCTTCGGCTGCCAGATGAACGAGTACGACTCGGACAAGATGGCCGACGTGCTGGCCGCCGCCGAGGGCTACGAGCCGACGCAGGACGTCGAGGAGGCGGACCTGATCCTCTTCAACACCTGCTCGGTGCGCGAGAAGGCGCAGGAAAAAGTGTTCTCCGACCTCGGCCGCGTGCAGCACCTGAAGGCGCGCGGCGTGAAGATCGGCGTGGGCGGCTGCGTGGCCAGCCAGGAAGGCCAGGCCATCATCGAGCGCGCGCCCTACGTGGACGTGGTGTTCGGCCCGCAGACGCTGCACCGCCTGCCCGAGCTGCTGGCGCGGCGCGACGCCGAGCGCCGCCCGCAGGTGGACATCTCCTTCCCCGAGATCGAGAAGTTCGACCACCTGCCGCCGGCGCGGGTGGAGGGCGCCACCGCTTTCGTCTCGATCATGGAAGGCTGCTCCAAGTATTGCAGCTACTGCGTGGTGCCCTACACCCGCGGCGAGGAGGTCAACCGCCCGCTGGACGACGTGCTGGTCGAGGTCGCCGGCCTGGCCGACCAGGGCGTGCGCGAGGTGACGCTGCTGGGCCAGAACGTGAACGCCTACCGCGGCCGCATGGGCGATACCAGCGAGATCGCCGACTTCGCGCTGCTGATCGAGTACATCGCCGAGATCCCCGGCATCGAGCGCATCCGCTACACCACCAGCCACCCGAACGAGTTCACGCCGCGCCTGATCGAGGTCTACGGCCGCGTGCCGCAGCTGGTGAGCCACCTGCACCTGCCGGTGCAGCACGGATCGGACCGCATCCTGATGGCGATGAAGCGCGGCTACACCGCCATGGAATACAAGAGCACGATCCGCAAGCTGCGCGCCATCCGGCCGCAGCTGGCGCTGTCGAGCGACTTCATCGTCGGCTTCCCAGGCGAGACCGAGGACGACTTCGCGAAGATGATGAAGCTGATCGACGACGTCGGCTTCGATTCGAGCTTTTCCTTCATCTTCAGCCCGCGCCCCGGCACGCCGGCCGCCGCGCTGCACGACGACACGCCGCACGCCGTGAAGCTGGCCCGCCTGCAGCAGTTGCAGAAGACCATCGACGACAACGTCAAGCGGCTGTCCGAGGCGCTGGTCGGCACCACCCAGCGCGTGCTGGTCGAAGGCCCTTCGAAGAAGAACCCGGCCGAGCTGATGGGCCGCACCGACTGCCACCGCGTCGTCAACTTCGAGGCGCCGGCGCGCCTGGTGGGGCAGATGGTGGAAGTGAAGGTCACGCGGGCGCTCTCGCACACGCTGCGCGGCGAGGTCGTCACGCGCGCCACCGGCGGCACGGGCACCACGGACGAAAGCGAGCCGCTGGCCGCATGACCGCCCCTCGCCGCGCCCGCGGCTCCTTCCAGCAGCTGCTGCTGTTCGCCTTCCTGCTCATCACCGCGCTGCTGGTGGGCGTGTCGCTGCGCGCCCTGCTCCAGTACGACCAGCTGATGGTGCAGAGCCGCGACGCCGCCCGGCGCGCGCTGCAGCTCTCGGGCGCGGCGCAGTCGCTGGCCGAGCGCAGCGCGGTGATGGAGCGCTCGGGTCGCCAGTCGCTGGTGCTCAACGACGCCGTGCTGCGCCGCCGCTTCAACGACGCCGCGCGCGATGCGCAGGGCGTGGTGCAGCGACTGGTCGACAACGGCATGCTGCCGCAGTCGGCCGAGGCCTGGCAGGCGCAGCTGGGCGTGATCGAGGGGCTGATGAGCGGCCCGGCCGACACCGCGCTGACGCGCGAGACCTCGATGGCGATCCAGTTCCGCGAGCTGGACGCGCTGAACACCCAGATCGCCCAACAGGCGCAGTTCCTCATCGAGACGCAGAACAACGCGCTGGCCGAGCGGCTGGAGCGAGCCCGCCGCCGCCTGATGCAGCAGGTGCTGGCGGCCAGCGGCCTGGCGGTGGCGATGGCACTGGCCTTCGGCATCTGGCTGGCGCGGCCCTTCAAGCGGCTGGAGCGCGCCATCCACGGCCTGGGAGAGAACCGGCTGGACGAACCCATCGACATCCGCGGCCCGGCCGACGTGCGGCGCGTCTCGCAGGAGCTGGACTGGCTGCGCCTGCGCCTGACCGAGCTGGACGCCGACAAGGCACGCTTCCTGCGACACGTCTCGCATGAACTCAAGACCCCGCTGGCCGCGCTGCGCGAGGGCGTGTCGCTGCTGGAGGAGGGCGTGACCGGCGCCCTCGCCCCGGCCCAGCGCGAGGTGGTGCAGATCCTGCAGCAGAACACCGTGGCGCTGCAGGGGCAGATCGAGGCGCTGCTGCGCTTCAACGCCGCCGCCTTCGAGGCGCGCCAGCTCACCCGGCAGCGCACGCCGCTGCTGCCGCTGATCGAGCAGCAGATCGAGGCGCAGCGCCTGCAGTGGCAGGCCGGCGGCCTCACGGTGCGCGCCGAGGGCGAGCCGGTGGCGGTGTCGGTCGACCCGGTGAAGCTGGGCACGGCGCTGGGCAACCTGCTGTCCAACGCGATCCGCTTCTCGGCGCGCGGCGGCACCATCAGCTTCCAGGTCTCCAGCACGCCCTCGCTGGCCGTCATCGAGGTGGCCGACGCCGGCCCCGGCGTGTCGGAGCAGGACCGGGACCGCATCTTCGAGCCTTTCTTCCGCGGCGAACGCCAGCCCGAGCACGCGGTCAAGGGCACCGGCATCGGGCTTTCGATCGTGCAGGAGTACATTGCGGCCCATGGTGGGCGCATCGAACTGCTGCCCAGCGGCCCCGGCGCGCGCTTCCGCATCGAGCTGCCGCGCAACGCTTGACATGACACACCCCCAGATTCCGCGGACCTCGCTCCGCTTCGCCGCCGCATCGGCCGCCGCCCTGGCGCTGGCGCTGGCCGCCTGCACCACGCCGGCGCCCGCGCCGCCGCCGCCTCCCCCGCGGATCAGCGCCCCGCCGCCGCCCCCGCCGGTGATTCCGGTCGAGGCCGAGCCGCAGGCGCCCGCCACGCAGCTGATGCCGCCGCTGCCCGGCCCGCTCGGCGCCATGCTCGCCTACGCCGACCGGGTGCGCGGCCTGCCGGGCAACGAGCTGGCCGCCGAGATCGCGCGCCTGGGCGAGCCGAGCGACCCCGCCGCCCAGATGCAGCTGGGCCTTCTCCTGGCGCAGACCCGCAACCCGCCCGACCTGGCGCGCGCCGCCGGCCTGATGCAGCGGGTGGCCGGCAACACCTCGGCCGACGCCCTGACGCTGGCCCCGCTGGCGCGGCTGCTGGCCGCGCGCTACCTGGAGCAGCGCCGCGTGGAAGACGACCGCGACCGCCAGGTACAGCAGCTCAAGGACGCGCAGCGCCGCATCGACCAGCTCAACGACCGCATCGAGGCGCTGCGCGCCATCGAGCGCAGCTTCGGCCGGCCGGCCGCGCAGCCTCCCGCCGCCGCGCCCGCCAACGGGGGAGCGCGGCCTTGAGCGAAGGCACCGCCGCCGCCAAGGGCGCCCGCCTGCTGGTCGTCGACGACGACCCGGACATGCTGCGCCTGCTGTCGCTGCGGCTGACCGGCGCCGGCTACCAGGTCACGGCCGTCACCTCCGCCGAATCCGCGCTCACGCAGCTGGAGATCGAGCACCCCCGCCTGGTGCTCAGCGACGTGCGCCTGCCCGGGCGCGACGGGCTGCAGCTGTTCGACGAGATCCGCAAGCGCCACCCGACGCTGCCGGTGATCCTGCTGACCGCCCACGGCACCATCCCCGACGCGGTGGAGGCCACCTCGCGCGGCGTCTTCACCTACCTCACCAAGCCCTACGAGCCGCGCGAGCTGCTCGACAAGATCGGCCAGGCGCTGGCCCTGGGCGCGCCGGCGGCGACGCCCGCGGCGGCCGGCGACGAGAGCTGGCGCAGCGAGATCGTCAGCCGCTCCAGCCGCATGGCCGAGGTGCTGGCCGAGGCGCGCATGGTCGCCAAGTCCGACGCCAGCGTGCTGCTGCGCGGCGACTCGGGCACCGGCAAGGAGGTGCTGGCGCGCGCCATCCACAAGGCCAGCGACCGGGCCAGGAAGCCCTTCGTCGCCGTCAACTGCGGCGCCATCCCCGAGGCGCTGCTCGAGTCCGAGCTGTTCGGCCACGTCAAGGGCGCCTTCACCGACGCGCACGCCAACCACAAGGGCCTGTTCCAGCAGGCCGACGGCGGCACGCTGATGCTCGACGAGATCGGCGACATGCCGCCGGCCCTGCAGGTCAAGCTGCTGCGCGTGCTGCAGGAGCGCGCGGTGCGCCCGGTGGGCGCCACCCAGGCCATCGCAGTGGACGTGCGCATCATCTCGGCCACCCACCGCGACTTGGACGCCGCCATGGCCGCCGGCCAGTTCCGCGAGGACCTGTATTACCGGCTGAACGTCGTCACCCTCACGCTGCCGGCGCTGGCCGACCGGCGCGAGGACATCCCGCTTCTGGCCAACCACTTCCTGCACAAGCTGGCTGGCAAGTACGGCAAGCGCCTGTCGGGCTTCGCGCCCGAGGCGCTGAAGGCGCTGACCACCGCGCCCTGGCCGGGCAACGTGCGCCAGCTCTTCAACGTGGTGGAGCAGGTGTGCGCGCTGTCCAGCTCGCCGCTGATCCCGCTGGCGCTAGTCCAGCGGGCGCTGCGGGTGCCGACGGTGGAGGTGCAGACCTACGCCGAGGCCAAGCAGCGCTTCGAGCGCGAGTACCTGGTCGGCCTGCTCAAGCTCACCGACGGCAACGTGGCCGACGCCGCGCGGCTGGCGGACCGCAACCGCACGGAGTTCTACCGCCTGCTGCAGAAGCATGAGCTCACTCCGGGCCACTTCAAGGCCGAGGGCGGAACAGCCCCCGGCGAGCCTGTCGCCGAGTAGCGACAGGGTTAAGTCGTTGATTTGATTGGGATTTGATCCCAGGCATCGGCGACTTGTCGGGCTGCGGCGACAAAATCAGGGGGTTTGCCGGCCCGGGCACCGAAAAGCGGCCTCCAAGAGCCGTCGAAAACGGCCTAAGTCATTGATCTAGAAACAGTTTTCTATGCTGGCACGGGCTTTGCCCCATAGCTGGCATGAACCACCTGATCAGCCCCTCTTCCGCCCTGCGTCCGCAGCGCGACGGTCTGCGTCAAAAACCCCATTCCGCCGGCCGGCCGCGCGCCGCCGGCCATGCCCCAGCCGGCGCCCTGAACGCCGCCGGCACCGCCGCCGACTGCGTCTTCAAGCGCATGCCGTCCATCGGCGACACCGCGCCGAACGCCGTGTCCTCCCGCTGGTAACAAGGAAAAGCCGTCCATGAAGCCGAACGACTTCTCCCACCTGAAGGTGCTCACCCCGGCCGACTTCGAGGCCGCGCCGGTCCCCTCGACCCGCAGCCCGCTGCGCGAGGAGCGCCACCCCAATTCCGTCACCGCGCCGCCGGTCAACCGCGGCTCGATGGCGCCCCGCCCCTGGCGCGGCTTCTGGAACAGCATCGGCACCGGCCTGCTCCTCAAGCTGGGCGCCGGCGGCGAGGCCGCGCCCGAGGCAGCCCACTTTCCGCCGCAGGCCTGGGAGCGCGCCGCCAAGCAGCGCCGCGCCGTCTTCATCCTGCTGGCCGTGCTCAGCACGATCATGGCCTCCGTCCTGTTCGCGCAGGTGCAGCCCGACTACGACAACAAGGTGCTCGAGTGGGGCCAGATCGCCCTGTACGGCCTGCTGTCGGGCTGGGTCGTGACCGGCTTCGTCACGGCGCTGATGGGCTTCTACGTCTCCGTGTTCGGCGACAAGCACGCCCTCTCGGCCAGGCAGGTGGCAAGCCACCCGATGAACCCGGAGGCACGCACCGCCATCATCATGCCGATCTGCAACGAGGACGTCGCCACGGTCTTCGCCGGCCTGCGCGCGACCTGCGAATCGGTGGCGAACACCGGCCATGCGCAGCAGTTCGACGTGTTCGTGCTCTCGGACAGCTACAACCCCGAGACCGCCAAGGCCGAGCGCGCCGCCTGGGAAGACCTGCGCGCCGCGCTGGCCGAGAACCCGAACCAGCCGCAGGTCGAGGTCTACTACCGCCTGCGCACCCGCCGCACGCACCGCAAGGCCGGCAACGTGGCCGACTTCTGCCGCCGCTGGGGCAAGGACTACCGCTACATGATCGTGCTGGACGCCGACTCCGTGATGAGCGGCGACTGCCTGGCCAACATGGTCAAGCTGATGGAGGCCAACCCCTCCGCCGGCATCATCCAGACCGCCACCCAGGCCATCGGCCACGTGACGTTGCACGCCCGCGCGCAGCAGTTCGCCAGCCGCGTGACGGGTCGCCTGTTCACCCTGGGCATGCAGTTCTGGCAGCTCGGCGAGTCGCACTACTGGGGCCACAACGCCATCATCCGCGTCGAGCCCTTCATGAAGCATTGCGCGCTGGCCCCGATCAAGGGCACCGGCGGCATGTCGGGCGGCATCATGAGCCACGACTTCGTCGAGGCCGCGCTGATGCGCCGTGCCGGCTACCACGTGTGGCTGTGCGCCGACCTGGTCGGCAGCTACGAGCAGCAGCCGCCGGACCTGCTGGCCGAGCTCCAGCGCGACCGCCGCTGGTGCCAGGGCAACCTGCAGAACGCCCGCCTGATGGCCGAGCCCGGCATCCATTCCGTGCACCGCGCCATGTTCGTCACGGGCACCATGGCCTACGTCTCGGCGCCCCTGTGGCTGGCCTTCATGACCCTGGGCACCGCCCTGTGGCTGTCGGGCTCCAGCCTGGTGGACTACTGGATGGTGATGCCGATGGAACTGGCCGGCCTGTGGCTGTGGACGCTGTGCCTGCTGTTCCTGCCCCGCGTGCTGGGCCTGGTGGCGGTGCTGATGCGCGGCGAGCAGAAGCAGTTCGGCGGCCTGTTCGCCCTGCTCAAGAGCTCGGTGCTGGAAGCCGGCATGGCGATCGTGCAGGCGCCGGTGCGCATGCTGGCCCACTCGCTGTTCGTGGTGGTCGCCCTGACCGGCATCAAGCTGGACTGGAAGTCGCCCCCGCGGGAAGCCGCCGCCGTGCCGTGGCGCGAGGCCGCCGCCCGCCTGCTGCCGATGAGCGGGATCGTGGCCGTGCTGGCCGCCGCCGTGGCGATGGTCGACGCCAGCGCCCTGATGTGGCTGATGCCGGTGGGCCTGCCGCTGCTACTGGCCATCCCGATGGCCGTCGTCACCAGCCAGATCGCCCTGGGCAGCGCCATGCGCGAGCGCAGCTACCTGCTGATCCCGGAAGAGTCGCGTTCGCCCGCCGTGCTGCGCCGCGCCTGGATGCATGCCGACCGGCTCTCGCAGCCCAAGCCGCTGCGCATCGCCGCCTGATTTCGAAACTGCTGTCACGCCCCCTGGAAAGGCCCGCCTCGGCGGGCCTTTTCCTTTTTCTCAGCCGCCGCCGCCGGCCGCCAGGATGCCGCGGATGACGCTCGCCCGCGTGGCCTCGTCGTCGTCGAAGCCGCCGTGCGTGGTGCTGTTGGTCTCGCGGCTCTGCGCCGCCCACAGCTGCACGTTGGCGCGGGCCGCTAGCTCGGGCGGCAGGTACCGGGCCATGCCGACGATGGGCGTGCGCTTGCCGCCCTCGAAGGACTCCGACACCAGGTACAGCAGCGAGCGCCCGTAGCCCAGGATCGGCCGGCAGGTGCCGTCAGCGCTTTCCAGCGGGTCCGACAGGTGCCACTGGTTGTACTGCCGGACACGGCCGCTGACGATGTGCGGCAGCATCTTCTGCGTGAACAGGTCCACCGTGGCGGCCGGCGCCATCAGGTTGACGCTGTGGAAGCGCCAGCCCAGGCCGGCCAGCAGGTCCGTCAGGTGGCAGTGGACGATGCCGCCGGCGGAGTGGCCGATCAGGTGCAGCCGGTCGCGCCCGGGCTTGAAGGCGCCGGAGCGCATCGCGCTGTCGTAGAGCACGCGCCCGCCGCTGTTGCGCGCCGACGAGATCAGCCGGCCGTTCTCCTTCATCTCGCCCCAGATGGCGGTGCCCGGGCGCGCCAGCGTGCGCTCCAGCCGCTCGTTCCACCAGCTCTGGAAGCCGCCGGTGCGGTCGCGCTCGCCGCGGAACAGGTCCTCGACGATGTTCTTCAGCGTGGCGATCAGCCCGGTCTCCCACATGAAGAAGATCGGGAAGATGTGGCGCTCGTACAGCGCGGGGATCCAGGCCGCCGCCGTCTTCGCCGCGTCGCTCTCGCTGGTCAGGCCGCCGTGCGCGTAGATGGCGATGTCCACCGGCGCGTTGGCCGGCAGCTTCCACTGCGCGCGCGCCCGCTCCAGGTAGGTGCCGACCAGCGCCTCCACGTCGGACGGGTTGGTGCGGAAGTCGCCCGAGTCCGACAGGCGCCCGTTGTTCTCCATGTTGACGATGTAGGGCGCCAGCTCGTGGTTGCGCAGCCGCTCCTCGGTGGCCACCTCGACCTTGCCGGCGCGCGGCATGCGCAGCGTGGCGCTGCGGGCGATCGCCAGGTGCAGCGAGGTCGCCACGCCCATCTGCACCACCCAGCAGTCCATCGCGTTGGCGCTCCAGTCCTCGTAGTGCAGCAGCGCCAGGCCCCGGGTGCCCCAGTCCTCGCCCCAGGAGTTCTGGATGACGAAGCCCTCGTGCGTGTAGCCCAGGATGACGAAGGCATGGCCGCCGTCGCCGGGCGCCAGCTCGCGCTGCGGGATGGTCCACAGCTCGCCGGCGCCGCTGCGGGCGACGTCCTGGCCCTCGCGCCAGCCGGCGTGGCACTGCGCGCTGGCGTAGAGCACGCCGACGTCGGCCAGCGCCACGTGCATGTCGGCGACGGCGCGCGGGTCGATGCGGTAGTAGGCGCCCAGGGGACGGCGCATGGCGTCGGGCCACCAGTCGTCCGCCGGGTCCTCGGGGATCGCCTTGGGCATCGGCTCGCGCGGCCACAGCGCGCGCCGGCAGACGCCGTGCTTGTGCCAGCCCTTGAGCGCGCCGCGCAGGCTGGAGCCGGTGTCCTGCGTGGCGCCGCGGAATTCGTCGTAGCGCCGCGCCATCGAATAGATCATGAAGGGCGACACCTGCTCGGCCGCCTCGCCCTCGGCCGTCATCAGCCAGTGCACGACGGTGGCCAGGGCGAAGCCGGTGCAGGCGTTGGTCTGGCCCTGGTGCAGCACCGGCATCAAGCGGGCCGGCCGCAGCTCGGCGCCCGGGCGCAGGCGCACCGGCGGCACGTAGAGGCGGTCGCGGAAGTCGATCGGATCGGCCTTGACGAGATCGCGCGCGGGCAGCGCCTGGGCGGCGGGCCGGCGGGCGGCTTTGGCTTTCTTGCGGGTGGCCATGCGCAGCCTCCTCTTGCCGGCCGGAGGGGGCCGGATGGCGCGCATTGTGGGCAGCCCCGGGCGCGCCGGCCACCCACCGGAAGGGCAGGCCGGCCGGCCTAGGCCGTTCGGGCGGAGGGGCTCAGAAGCGCGGCAGGCCGCCGCCGGGCCCGCCGGGGCCGCCCATGCCCGGGAAGCCCTTCATGCCGCCCATGCGCTTCATCATCTTCATCAGGCCGCCGCCCTTCATCTTCTTCATCATCCCCTGCATCTGCTCGAATTCGTTGAGCAGGCGGTTGACCTCCTGCACCTGCACGCCAGCGCCGGCGGCGATGCGCTTCTTGCGGGTGGCCTTGATGATCTCGGGCTTGCGGCGTTCCGTCGGGGTCATGCTGTGGATGATCCCTTCCTTGCGGCGGATGTCGCGCTCGGCGCGCGTCAGGTCGGCGTCGGTGGCCTTGCCGGCCAGCTGCGCGGGCAGCTTGTCCATCAGGCCCGACAGGCCGCCCATCTGCTTCATCTGCTGCAGCTGGGCCAGGAAGTCCTCCAGGTCGAAGTGGCCGCTCTTGACCTTGCTGGCGAGCTTCTTGGCCGCTTCCACGTCGACGCCGGCCGAGACCTGCTCGACCAGCGCCACGATGTCGCCCATGCCCAGGATGCGGCCGGCATGGCGCTCGGCGTCGAAGGCCTCCAGGCCGTCGATCTTCTCGGACACGCCGGCGAACTTGATCGGCACGCCGGTGATCTGCCGCACCGACAGCGCCGCGCCGCCGCGCGAATCGCCGTCCATCTTGGTCAGCACGATGCCGGTGAGCGGCAGCGCGTCCTTGAAGGCCTTGGCGGTGTTGACCGCGTCCTGGCCCTGCATGGCGTCGACGACGAACAGCGTCTCGACCGGCCTGAGCGCGCCGTGCAGCGACTTGATCTCGTCCATCAGCACCTCGTCGATGGCGAGGCGGCCGGCGGTGTCGACCAGCAGCACGTCGAAGTGGTGCTTCTTCGCGTAGTCCAGCGCGGCGGCGGCGATGTCCAGCGGCTTCTGCTCGGGCGTGCTGGGGAACCACTCGGCGCCGGCCTGCTTCGTCACCGTCTTCAGCTGCTCGATGGCGGCCGGGCGGTAGACGTCGCCCGACACCGTCAGCACCTTCTTCTTGCGCTTCTCGATCAGGTGCTTGGCCAGCTTGGCGGTGGTGGTGGTCTTGCCGGCGCCCTGCAGGCCGGCCATCAGCACCACGGCCGGCGGCTGCGCCGCCAGGTTGATGTCGGACACGCCCTCGCCCATGGTCGCGGCCAGCTCGCGGTGCACGATGCCGACCAGCGCCTGGCCCGGCTTGAGCGAGCCCAGCACCTCCTCGCCCATCGCCTTCTCCTTGACGCGATTGACGAAGTCGCGCACCACGGGCAGCGCCACGTCGGCCTCCAGCAGGGCCATGCGCACCTCGCGCATCATGTCCTGCACGTTGGCTTCGGTGATGCGCGCCTGGCCGCTCATCTGCTTGACGAGGCGCGAGAACTTGTCGGTGAGGGCGGTGGCCATGGGGTGTCCGGATGGGGAGCGGAAGGCGGGAACCGGCGGCGTTGCACCGCCCGGAGAAAGAGGGGCGAGCCGCTAAACTCGCCCGGATGATTCTAGCGAGCCCCTCCCCGCTCAGCGTGGCACTGGGCATCGCCACCGCTGCCGCCTACGGCGTCGCCGCCGCCGCGGCGACGCGGCTGGGCCGGCAGGGCACGCAGGGGCTGTTCGCACTCGCCTGGGTCCTGCACGCGCTCACCCTCGGCACCGGCCTGCTGGGCCGCGAGGCCCGCTTCGGCTGGGCGCCCGCGCTGTCCGTCACCGCCTGGCTGGTGCTGACGGTCTACGCCGTCGAAAGCCGGCTCTTCCCCCAGCTCACGGTGCGCCGCGTGCTGGCGGTGCTGGGCGCGGCGGCGGTGCTGCTGGCGGTGGTCTTCCCCGGGGTGCCGCTGCACGTCTCCGCCTCGCCCTGGCTGCCGCTGCACCTGGCGCTGGGCATCGCCTCGTACGGGCTGTTCGCCGCGGCGGTGGTGCACGCCTGGCTGATGCGGCGCGCCGAGAAGCAGATGCGGCTGGCCGCCGAACCCCAGACCGGCGTGCCGCTGCTGACGCTGGAGCGCCTGACCTTCCGCTTCGTCACGGCCGGCTTCGTGCTGCTGTCGGCCACGCTGGCGGCCGGGCTGCTGTTCAGCGAGCAGCTCTACGGCCCTTCGGTGCGCGGCTGGAAGTGGGACCACAAGACCGTGTTCTCGGTGCTGGCCTGGATGGCCTTCGCCGTGCTGCTGGTGGGGCGCGCGCGCTTCGGCTGGCGCGGCCGCAGCGCGCTGCGCGTGCTCTACGTGGGCGCGGGGCTGCTGTTGCTGGCCTACGTGGGCTCGCGCTTCGTGCTCGAGGTGATCCTGGGGCGCGCCGTCGCATGAAGTACCTGCTCGTGCTGGCGGTGGTCGTGGTGGCGATCTGGATCTGGCGCCAGAACCGCCGCGAGGAGGCGCGCGAGCAGGCCGCCGCCGCCCGGCCGCGCGCCGTGCCCGGCCCGGCGCAGCCCATGCTGCGCTGCGCCCGCTGCGGCGTGCACCTGCCCGCCGCCGACGCCGTCGCCGGCCGCCAGGGCAGCTACTGCAGCGAAGCGCACCGCCGGCTCGGCGACAACGGCTGAGGACGATGGCCTCCCCCTGGTCGCGCGGCAGCGCCCCGGCCACCGACTGGGCGGCCCTGGACACCGGCGGCGGCGCCCTGCCGTCGCACGGCTCGGGCGGCTTGGTGCGGCTGTGGCGCGGCTTCATGACGGCGCGCGTGTTCGTCGGCGTGGTGCTGGTGCTGCTGCAGGGCGTCACCTTCGCGCTGGGGCAGCCGCTGCACCACCTGGCGCTGGCCGTGTCGACGGCCTACTTCGCCACGGCGCTGCTGGGCGTGCGCTACCTGCGCCCGCGCCCGCCGCTGCGGCGGCTGGGGCTGGCCTGGCTGGGCAGCATCGGCGTGGACCTCGCCACCTTCGCCGTGCTCCAGGTGCTGCAGGCGGCCAGCATCAACTACACGCCGCTGTTCGCGCTGCCGGTGCTGATGGGCGCCGTGGTCGCGTCGCTGCCGGTCGGGCTGGCGACCACCGCCATCGTGACGCTGCTGCTGCTGGGCGACGCGCTGCGCTACCAGTTGCTGCAGGGCTCGGACGCGCCCGCCCGCTTCCTGCAGGCCGCGCTGTCGGGCACCGGCCTGTTCGTCGTCGCGCTGCTGGCGCACCAGCTGGCGCTGCGGCTGGCGCGCGAGGAGGAGCGCTCGCTGCGCAGCCACGGCACGGCGCAGATGCAGGCGCAGGTCAACGCGCTGGTGATCGAGGCGCTGGGCGAAGGCGTGCTGGTGATCGACCTGGACGGCCGCGTGCAGGCGGCCAACCCGGCGGCGGACGCCATCCTCGGCCGCGGGCTGGGCGCCATGGACATGCCCTTCGCGCTGGAGAACCAGCCGGCCTGGCACGCCCTGGCCCAGCTGGCGGCGCGCACCTTCCAGCGCCACGGCGCGCAATCGGCCGAGCTGCCGATCGCCCAGGCGCGCGGCGCCCCGCGCGAGGTGCGCGTGCGCACCCGCCTGACGCCCGCCGCCGGCGCGCGCACGGAAGGGCTGTGCGTGATGTTCCTGCAGGACCTGCGCGAGCTCGAGGCGCGCATCCGCACCGAGAAGCTGGCCGCCATGGGCCGCATGTCGGCCGCCGTGGCGCACGAGATCCGCAACCCGCTGGCCGCCATCGCCCAGGCCAGCGCGCTGCTGTCGGAAGACCTGACCGACGCCGGCCAGCGGCGCCTGAACGAGATGGTGCAGCACAACGCGCAGCGCCTGGCGCGCATCGTCGACGACGTGCTGGACGTCTCGCGCGCGCGCCAGCAGCGCGCGCTGCCACTGGAGGGCGACCAGCTCATGCTCGACCCGACCGTGCTGACGATCGTCGAGGAATGGGAGCAGCAGACCGGCCGCACCGGCGTACGGCACGCGCTGGGCACCCAGGCGCAGGTGCGCTTCGACACGGAGCACCTGCGGCGCATCCTGGTCAACCTGCTGGACAACGCGGCGCGCTACGCCAGCCAGGCGGACGGCGCGATCCAGGTCGTCTCCGCCTGGCCGCCGCAGGGCCGGCCGCAGCTGATGGTATGGAGCGACGGCGCGCCGCTGGACCCGGCCGTGCAGCGCCACCTCTTCGAGCCCTTCTTCTCCTCCGAGAGCCGCTCCAGCGGCCTGGGCCTGTACATCTGCCGTGAGCTGTGCGAACGCCACGGCGCCGGCATCGGCTACGAGCGCCGCACGCTGGACGGCGAGGGCCCTGAGGGCAACGCCTTCGTGATCGGCTTCGCGCCGGTGGCGCAGGGGCGTTTGCCACAATAGCGGCGTGAGCAGCCCCTCCGCCTCCACCGCCCGCGCCACGGCGCAGATCCTGGTCGTCGACGACGAACCCGACCTGCGCACGCTGTACGAGCTGACGCTGCTGCGCGAGGGTTACCGCGTCGAGGCCGCCGGCAGCGTGGCCGAGGCCTGGCAGCACCTGGAGGCGGCCCGCTTCGACGCCGTGATCACCGACATGCGCCTGCCCGACGGCCTGGGCATGGAACTGCTGCACCGCCTGCAGCAGCAGCAGCGCGCCGAGCGCTGCGTGGTGATGACGGCCTACGGCTCGGCCGAGAACGCGGTCGAGGCGCTCAAGGCCGGCGCCTTCGACTACCTGACCAAGCCGGTGGACCTGAAGCAGTTCCGCGCGGTGGTCGCCTCGGCCGTGCACGAGCAGGCCACCGCCCCGCGCCCCGCGCCGGCGCCGCCGGGCGCGGCCCCCGGCGCGACGCCCGTGACGGCGCACGCCACCGGCGCGCTCGGGCGGCTGGTGGGCGAATCGGAGCCGATGCGGCTGGTCAAGGCGCGCATCGTCAAGGTGGCGCGCGGCATGGCGCCGGTGCTGGTGCGCGGCGAGTCCGGCACCGGCAAGGAACTGGTGGCGCGCGCCGTGCACGCCTGCAGCCAGCGCGGCGACGGGCCCTTCGTCGCCGTCAACTGCGGCGCCATCCCCGAGAACCTGCTGGAGGCCGAGTTCTTCGGCGCGCGCAAGGGCTCCTACACCGGCTCCGCACAGGACCGCGACGGCTACTTCCAGGCGGCGCGCGGCGGCACCCTCTTCCTCGACGAGATCGGCGACCTGCCGCTGGCGATGCAGTCCAAGCTGCTGCGCGCCATCCAGGAGCGCAGCGTGCGGCCCATCGGCTCGACGCAGGAGGACGCGGTGGACGTGCGCATCGTCAGCGCCACCCACAAGGACCTGCAGGCCGAGGTGCAGGCCGGCCGCTTCCGCCAGGACCTGTACTACCGCCTCAACGTCATCGAGCTGATGCTGCCGCCCCTGCGCGAGCGCCGCGAGGACCTGCCGGCCCTGTGCGCCGCGCTGCTGCAGCGCATCGGCCAGGACGCCGGCGCACCCGTGCCGGCCCTGTCGGCCGGCGCGCTGGACGCCCTGCGCCGGCATCCGCTGCACGGCAACGTGCGCGAGCTGGAGAACCTGCTGCACCGCGCGGTGGCGCTGAGCGAGGGCGGCGAGCTGGCGATGGAGCTGGACGCCGACGACGGGCGGATGCCCGCTGCCGCGGCGCTGCCGGCCACCGGCGAGGCGCCGCCCCTGTTCCCGGCGATGGACGAGGCGCCGGCCGACGCGCCGGTGGCGATGCCGGCGTCGCCGTCGGCACCCGACGCCATGCCCAGCGACCTGCAGCGCTACCTCGACGACAAGGAGCGCCAGATCCTCCTGCGCGCCCTCCAGGAAGCCGGCTTCAACCGCACCGCCGCCGCCCAGCGCCTCGGCCTGAGCCTGCGGCAGATGCGCTACCGCATCGTGCGGCTGGGCATTCCCATGCCCTCGGGCGACGATGGCTGAGGCGCCGCTGGCGGCCTGGGGGGACGGCGGCTGGTACGCGCCCGCGCGCCGGCTGGACTCGCCCAACTTCGGCCCGCGCCCGGCCGGCGCCCAGGTCGACCTGATCGTGCTGCACTCGATCAGCCTGCCACCAGGGCAGTACGGCGGCGACGAGGTGCAGCGGCTCTTCACCAACCGGCTGGACTGGTCCGCGCACCCCTATTTCGAGCAGATCCGCGGCATCGAAGTGTCGGCCCACTTCTACGTGCGGCGCGACGGGACGCTGTGGCAGTTCGTCGGCTGCGAGCAGCGCGCCTGGCATGCCGGCGCCTCGCGATGGCGCGGCCGCGCCAACTGCAACGACGACTCGGTCGGCATCGAGCTCGAGGGCCTGGAGGGCGAGCGCTTCGAGGCCGCGCAGTACGACACGCTCGCCCGCCTGTGCCCGGCCATCGCCCAGCGCTACCCGATCCGCCACGTGGCCGGCCACGAGCACATCGCGCCGGGCCGCAAGCAGGACCCCGGCCCCGGCTTCGACTGGGTGCGGCTGCGGGCGGCGCTCGGCTGGCCCTTCACCGTGTTTCCGCCCGGCGCATCCTGAATTTTTTCTATCGCGCGGGCACCGCCGCAAGGGTGCCGCGGCGGACCCGGCAGGCCGCCCGCCCGCACCCGGCAGCGCAGCAACCATGCGGTCTGCAAGCCCAAATCGGCCCTCAGGCCGCACCGTTGCTGGCTCGGGGGAAGATGGACCAACGCCGGTGCGGCAGAAGGCGCCATGCCGGCTCCCGACAGTTCTGCGCCACAACTGTTGACCTTCGTGAAAAACGCTACATCTAGTGGGTTGAAGCCCTCTCCACCCCTAGATATAGTGTCCTTCGCCCGACCCCTGCGCCCGCTCGCAGCAGCGTCCGGAGCGGATCGACAACAACCAACGAAGGAACCCGAGGAACAACCAATGCAAGCTGCCCTGAACACCCCGACGACGCCCCGTGCCACGCCGCCCCAGGCCACTTCGCCGGGCCGTGACGTGGCGGGCGCCGCCGGGCCGGCCCTCGCCCACTACCAGATCATCCGCCGCAACGGCGCCGTCGTGCCCTTCGCGCCCGACAAGATCGCGGTGGCGATGATGAAGGCCTTCCTGGCGGTGCACGGCACCCAGGGCGCGGCCTCGGCCAGCGTGCGCGAGACGGTCGAGGGCCTGACGGAAGCGGTGATCAAGGCGCTGGTGCGCTCGCGTCCCGGCGGCGGCACCTTCCACATCGAGGACGTGCAGGACAGCGTCGAGCTGGGCCTGATGCGCGGCGGCCACCACGAGGTGGCCCGCGCCTACGTGCTGTACCGCGAGCGCCGCGCGCAGGAGCGCCTGAAGCAGGGCGAGCAGGCCGCGCCGGCGCTGCCGCAGATCCACGTGCTGGACCGCGGCGAGCGCGTGCCGCTGGACGCCAATGCGCTGCACGCGCTGCTGCAGTCGGCCTGCGCCGGCCTGGGCGAGAGCGTGAAGGCCGAGCCCATCGTGGCCGAGACCATGCGCAACCTGTACGACGGCGTGCCGCTGGACGAGGTCTACAAGGCCTCGATCCTGGCCGCCCGCACGCTGATCGAGAAGGACCCCGACTACACCTACGCCACCGCCCGCCTGCTGCTGCACACCATCGTCAAGGAGGTGCTGGGCCGCGAGGTGACGCAGGCCGAGATGGGCAGCGCCTACGCCGACTACTTCCCGCAGTTCGTCAAGAAGGGCGTGGAGGCCGAACTGCTGGACGAGAAGCTGCTGCAGTACGACCTGGCCCGCCTGGGCGCGGCGCTGAAGGCCGAGCGCGACCTGAAATTCGACTACCTGGGCCTGCAGACCCTGTACGACCGCTACTTCCTGCACGTGCGCAAGACCCGCATCGAGCTGCCGCAGGCCTTCTTCATGCGCGTGGCGATGGGCCTGGCGCTGAACGAGATCGACCGCGAGGCGCGCGCCATCGAGTTCTACGAGGTGCTGTCGAGCTTCGACTTCATGTCCAGCACGCCGACCCTCTTCAACAGCGGCACGCTGCGCTCACAGCTCTCGTCCTGCTACCTGACCACCGTGCCGGACGACCTGGACGGCATCTACGAGTCGATCAAGGAGAACGCGCTGCTGTCCAAGTTCGCCGGCGGCCTGGGCAACGACTGGACCCGCGTGCGCGCCCTGGGCAGCCACATCAAGGGCACCAACGGCGAATCGCAGGGCGTCGTGCCCTTCCTCAAGGTGGTCAACGACACGGCCGTGGCCGTCAACCAGGGCGGCAAGCGCAAGGGCGCGGTCTGCACCTACCTGGAGACCTGGCACCTGGACATCGAGGAGTTCCTGGAGCTGCGCAAGAACACCGGCGACGACCGCCGCCGCACGCACGACATGAACACGGCCAACTGGATCCCCGATCTGTTCATGCGCCGCGTGATGGAAAAGGGCAGCTGGACGCTGTTCTCGCCCTCCTCCTGCCCCGACCTGCACGACCTGTTCGGCGCCGACTTCGAGCGCGCCTACGTCGCCTACGAGGAAAAGGCCGCCCGCGGCGAGATCAAGCCCAGCAAGACGGTGCCGGCCACCGACCTGTGGCGCAAGATGCTCTCGATGCTGTTCGAGACCGGCCACCCCTGGATCACCTTCAAGGACGCCTGCAACGTGCGCTCGCCGCAGCAGCACGTGGGCGTGGTGCACAGCTCCAACCTGTGCACCGAGATCACCCTGAACACCAGCGACACCGAAACCGCGGTGTGCAACCTGGGCTCGGTCAACCTGCTGCAGCACATCAAGGACGGCGGCGTCGACCACGAGAAGCTGAAGAAGACGATCTCGACGGCCATGCGCATGCTCGACAACGTCATCGACATCAACTACTACGCCGTGAAGAAGGCGCGCGACTCCAACCTGCGCCACCGCCCGGTCGGCCTGGGCGTGATGGGCTTCCAGGACGCGCTGTACGAGCTGCGCATCCCCTACGCCAGCCAGGAGGCGGTCGATTTCGCCGACCGCTCGATGGAAGCGGTCTGCTACCACGCCTACTGGGCCTCCACCGAGCTGGCGGCCGAGCGCGGCCGGTACTCCAGCTTCAAGGGCTCGCTGTGGGACAAGGGCGTGCTGCCGATGGATTCGCTGAACCTGCTGGAGCAGGCACGCGGCGGCTACGTCGAGATCGACCGCTCCAGCACGCTGGACTGGGACGCCCTGCGCGCCAAGATCGCCCGCGACGGCATGCGCAACTCCAACTGCGTGGCCATCGCGCCGACGGCGACCATCTCCAACATCATCGGGGTCGACGCCTCGATCGAGCCCTGCTTCGGCAACCTGTCGGTCAAGTCCAACCTGTCGGGCGAGTTCACCGTGATCAACCACTACCTGGTGCGCGACCTCAAGCGCCTGGGCCTGTGGGACGACGTGATGGTGATGGACCTCAAGCACTTCGACGGCTCGCTGCGCCCCATCGACCGCGTGCCGCAGGACGTCAAGCAGCTCTACGCCACGGCCTTCGAGGTCGAGCCCCAGTGGCTGGTGGAAGCCGCGGCGCGGCGCCAGAAGTGGATCGACCAGGCGCAGAGCCTGAACATCTACATGGCCGGCGCCTCGGGCAAGAAGCTGCACGACACCTACACGCTGGCCTGGACGCGCGGCCTGAAGACCACCTACTACCTGCGCACCATCAGCGCCACGCACGCCGAGAAGTCGACGGTGCAGTCGGGCCGGCTGAACGCCGTGTCCTCCGACGCGGGCGGCGGCATGGCCGCGGCCGCTGCCGCGCAGCCGAGCGCGCTCGAGCGCGCGGCCGCCGCCGCGCAGGCGCAGATGAACCAGGCCGCCGACAACACGCCGGCCACCGACATCAAGTTCTGCGCGATCGACGACCCCGGCTGCGAAGCCTGCCAGTGAGTCGATGAATGAAGAGCGGTCCGCATGCGGACCGTTTTCTTCTCCACCTTCGCGGCATCGGACGACACGCACGATGCCTTCGCACAACAGAATTCGAGCACGATGCGTGCGGACAACTTTTCAACGCGCATCGGTTGCTCCGATAATTGAGCATTGGATTTTTCTATGTTGACCTGGGACGACGAAGTCAAGCCCTCCGCGCCGAGGAGCCAGCCGCACACTTCATCGAACACCGCTGCCGGTGCATCGATGGCGGCATCGCCGACTTCCTCTTTCTCCAACGCCGCCGCTTCCGCTGCGCAGCCTGCCCTGGCCACGCACAGCTTCGCGGCGCCTGCGCCCGCCGCCGCCGCGGCCGCACCTGCGGCGCCGTCGCACTCCACGCGCCGCGTCAACGCCGCCGACAAGCGCATCATCAACGGCCAGACCGACGTCAACCAGCTGGTGCCGTTCAAGTACAAGTGGGCCTGGGAGAAGTACCTGGCCACCTGCGCCAACCACTGGATGCCGCAGGAAGTGAACATGAACCGCGACATCGCCCTCTGGAAGGACCCGAACGGGCTGACCGAGGACGAGCGCCGCATCGTCAAGCGCAACCTCGGCTTCTTCGTCACCGCCGACTCGCTGGCCGCCAACAACATCGTGCTGGGCACCTACCGCCACATCACGGCGCCGGAGTGCCGCCAGTTCCTGCTGCGCCAGGCCTTCGAGGAAGCGATCCACACTCACGCCTACCAGTACATCGTCGAGTCGCTGGGCCTGGACGAGGCCGAGATCTTCAACGCCTACAACGAGGTGCAGTCGATCCGCGACAAGGACGAGTTCCTGATCCCGTTCATCGACGCGATCATGGACCCGGACTTCCACACCGGCACGCCCGAGAACGACCAGCGCCTGCTCAAGAGCCTGATCGTCTTCGCCTGCCTGATGGAAGGCCTGTTCTTCTACGTCGGCTTCACCCAGATCCTGGCGCTGGGCCGGCAGAACAAGATGACCGGCGCGGCCGAGCAGTACCAGTACATCCTGCGCGACGAGTCGATGCACTGCAACTTCGGCATCGACCTGATCAACCAGCTCAAGCTCGAGAACCCGCACCTGTGGACGCCCGAGTTCAAGGCCGAAATCAAGGGCCTGTTCCAGAAGGCGGTCGAGCTGGAGTACCGCTACGCCGAGGACACCATGCCGCGCGGCGTGCTGGGCATGAACGCCTCCATGTTCAAGGGCTACCTGCGCTACATCGCCAACCGGCGTGCCACGCAGATCGGCCTCGAAGCGCTCTACCCGAACGAGGAAAACCCGTTCCCGTGGATGAGCGAGATGATCGACCTGAAGAAAGAGCGCAATTTCTTCGAGACCCGCGTGATCGAATACCAGTCGGGTGGCGCTCTGTCCTGGGATTGAATTTCCAAGAACGAAAACAATGGATTCAAGAATCGCCCCGTTCGCCCAACGCACCGTTCCAGAGTGCGGCGGCCGGGGCTCCCGTGTTCATGGCGCTGGGGCCTGCCCAACGCCATGGATCGCTCCCTGCCGGCCCATGACGCGGCGTGGAGTGCTTTCAGAGGTTGATTTTTCAACTTGATCAAGGAGAAAGAAATGGCAACTGCAAAGAAAGCGCCGGCGAAGAAAGCGGCCGCGAAGAAGGCTCCGGCCAAGAAGGTCGCCGCCAAGAAGGCCCCGGCGAAGAAGGCTCCGGCCAAGAAGGTCGTCGCCAAGAAGGCGCCGGCGAAGAAGGTCGCGGCGAAGAAGGCCCCCGCCAAGAAGGCAGCGGCCAAGAAGGCGCCGGCGAAGAAGGTCGCCGCCAAGAAGGTCGCGGCGAAGAAGGCCCCGGCCAAGAAGGCGGCAGCCAAGAAGGCGCCGGCGAAGAAGGTCGCAGCGAAGAAGGCCCCCGCCAAGAAGGCGGCGGCCAAGAAGGCGCCTGCCAAGAAGGCCGCGGCGAAGAAGCCTGCTGCCAAGAAAGCCGCGAAGAAGCCTGCTGCCAAGAAGGCCGCCAAGCCTGCCCCTGCGAAAGCCGCCGCCCCTGCGCCCGCTCCCGCGGCCCAGACGACGCTGAACCCGCAGGCCGCATGGCCCTTCCCGACGGCTGGCAAGCCCTGAGCTTCGCCCCGGCCCACCGGCAAGGCCCGGCACCGAAAGGTGTCGGGCCTTTTTCCTTCTCGCCTTCCGGCGCCGCGCCTCAGACGCCGAGGGCGCCCCGGTCCACGGTGTAGTTCTGGGGCCCGCGGACGGCGATCTTGAGCGCGCCCAGCCGGTTGCCCAGGGCGGCGCAGCGCTGCAGGTCCCAGCCCTTTTCCAGGCCGTAGAGCAAGGCGCCGCGCCAGGCATCGCCGCAGCCCGTGGGGTCCACCACGGCTTCGGGCTGCACGGCCGGCACGCGGGTGGCGCGGCCGTCCTCCCACACCTCGCAGCCCTCGGCGCCGAGCGTGACGACCAGGCCCTTCACGCGGCGGGACATCTCGGCGCTGCTCCAGCCGGTGCGCTCGCTGAGCATCTTGCCCTCGTAGTCGTTGACCACCACCCAGTCCGCCTGGTCGACGAACCGCGCCAGCTCCTCGCCGCCGAACATCGGCAGGCCCTGGCCGGGATCGAAGACGAAGGGGATGCCGGCGGCCTTGAACTGCTCGGCGTGCTGCAGCATCGCCTCGCGGCCGTCGGGCGCGATGATGCCCAGGCGGATGTCGGCGCGCGGCTCGATGCGCGTGAGGTGCGCCTGCTGCATGGCGCCGGGGTGGAAGGCGGTGATCTGGTTGTTGTCGCGGTCGGTCATGATCATCGCCTGCGCCGTGTAGGTGTCGCCGATCTCGCGGACGAACTCGGTGCCGATGCCCAGCTCGCGCATCCGCTGCACGTAATCCGCGCCGTCGCTGCCGACGGCCGCCATCGGCAGCGCCTGGCCGCCCAGCGCATTGAGCGCGTAGGCGATGTTGCCGGCGCAGCCGCCGAAGTCGCGGCGCAGCGAAGGCACGAGGAAGGAGACGTTCAGGATGTGCAGCTGATCGGGAAGGATCTGCTCCGCGAAGCGTCCTTCGAAGCCCATGATGGTGTCGAAAGCCAGGGAACCGCAAATCACTGATGCCATGAGAGATCCTGAAGGGAAGGAAGAAGGAGAAAGAAGAAGGTGCGGCGCGTGGACGGCGGCAAGGCCAGCCTGCCTCGTCAGGGATAGAACAGCACGAGGCGGTAGCCGATTACCGCGGGCAGCGTGCTGCCCTCCGGCGGACGGAGCGCCAGCGGCAGGGATGCCGCCTGTTCCGCATGGGGCGCCAGCACCGCCGGCGCGCCGAAGTCCTGCGGGTTCAGCACCCGCCGGACCACCGGCCGCTCGCTGCTGTCGAGCAGGGTGAGTTCGACGGACGGCATGGCCAGCGGCTGCGTCGCCGCGCTGCGTAGCGTGAAGTCCAGCCGGTAGCCGGGCGCGTTGCGCTGCGGGGTGAAGCCCGAGCCCTCGATGCGCACGGCGTCGATGCGGCGCTGAGGCCCGAGTTCGCAGCCGCTCAGGGCGCAGACGGCCGCAAGCACGGGTTGCCATGCCGGCTGGACGGCCAGCAGGGTGTCGCGCTCATGGCGAAGCACCTGGAACACCAGCAGCAGGGCCGCAAGCACGATGGCGACGCCCCACCCCACGGTGCGCCGCCCGGAGGCAGGACGTGCGCCCTCGGCGCTGGCAGGCGCCTCGAAGAAGGGCGATGCGGGTACGGCCGTCGGAGACGGGGCCGCCGCAGGCGAGGCGACATCGCTCGAGGCTTCGCGCAAGGCGGCCACCGGAAGATCGTCGGTACGGAATGTCTCGGGCACCGCTTCCGCGGTTGAAGGCGCGGACACCTCGGCCGGCGGAACCAGCGGCGGAAGCGCCACAGCCTCCGCTTCGGCCTGCGCACGTTCGCGGCGCCGAGTCTCGCGCAGGGCCTGGATGCGCGTGCGCCGCAGGGCCTTCTGCAACTGCGCGTCGACGGCCTCGTCCACCGGCGAAGACACGACGGCATCGATGGCCGGCAAGGGGGCCTGCAGGGCGGGAGGCGGCGGCGGCTCCGGCCAGGGCTCGTCCGCGACGACGGTGGGCAGGTCGGGGCGGCTGAACCAGCTGGCCGGGGGCGCAGCATGCACGGCGCGGCCTTCGTCGAACGGCAGCGACGGATCGGCCTGCGTGGGCAGCGGTGCCACATCGGGCGGCGGCACTGCATCCGCCGACGCGGCGGCGGGGAAGTCCAGCAACCGGGCGTCCGGCCACGATGGCTGTGCCGGCAGGGACAGGGCGGGTGCTTCGGCGATCGGCGGCGCATCCCCCGGCTCGCGCTCGGCCGCCGTCGATGTCGACAGGGAGGGCGGTGCTTCGCCCGCGTCGTCCGCCGGCGGATGCCCGGCCTCGGCCGGCGCCTCCACCAGCCCGGGCATGGCGTCGAAGACTTCGCTGCAGCGGCCACAGCGCACCCAGCCGTCGGAGATGCGCAGCTGGTCGCGCACGACCTTGAAGGCGGTGCCGCAGGCCGGGCAGCGGGTGACGAGGCTCACGCGGCGCCTCGCGTGCAGGAATGGTTGCGCATCGGCAGGCGGCGGCAACGTCGCTGCATCGTGTGATCCGGCCCCGGCGCTGCGCTCATGGGGCAGGGATTGTAAGGAGCCGTTCCGGCGCGCGAGCGCAGCCGCGCCGGCTGCCGGACGCGCGGACTCAACCGCGGCCCGTCATGAGGATCCAGCCGTCCTCCGCATCGGCGACGTCCAGCGCGAGGTAGGGCGCGTAGGCCGCCTTGAGCTCGTCGGCCTGGCGCTCCAGGATGCCTGCCAGCACCAGCGCGCCGCCTTCGGCGACGTGCGCGCACAGCAGCGGCGCCAGCACCTTCAGCGGCGTGGCGAGGATGTTGGCCAGCACCGTGTCGTAGCGGCCCTGCGCCGCGTCCGGCAGCGCCGCGCGCAGCTGCACGCCGTTGGCCTCGGCATTCAGGCGCGTGGACTCGACCGCCGCCGCGTCGATGTCGACGGCGTCGATCTCGCGCGCGCCGAACTTCGCCGCGCCGATGGCCAGGATGCCCGAGCCGCAGCCGTAGTCGAGCACGCGCCGGCCGGCGCCGCCGTCGCCCTGCCGGGCGATCCAGCGCAGGCACATGCGGGTGGTGGGGTGCGTGCCGGTGCCGAAGGCCAGGCCCGGGTCGAGCCGGATGATCCGCTCGGCCTGCGCGGGCGGCTCGTGCCAGGTGGGCACGATCCAGAAGCTCGGCGTGATCTCGACCGGCGCGAACTGCGACTGCGTCAGGCGCACCCAGTCCTGGTCCTGCAGCTGCGCCGTGCCGAGCGACTCGCAGCCCTCGAAGAAATCCTGCGCCGCCAGCACCCCGGCCGCGTGCTGCGCCTGCGCCTGCGACTCGAACAGCGCCACGATGCGCGAGCGCTGCCAGCCCTCGCGCGGCGGCGGCATGCCGGGCTCGCCGAACAGCGCCTGCTCGGCCTCCGTCTGGGCATCCGCGTCCTCGACGGACACGCTCAGCGCATCGAGTTCGTCCAGCGCCTCGCCGACGATCTCGACCCGCTCCTCGGGCACCAGCAGGCGCAGTTCGAACATCATCGCTTGTGCGATGCCATCCACTCCTCCAGGTAGTGGATGTTCGTTCCCCCGGCCATGAACTTCGCGTCGACCATCAGCTCGCGGTGCAGCGGGATGTTGGTCAGGATGCCCTCGACCACCGTCTCGTTGAGCGCGGTGCGCATGCGCGCCATGGCCTGCTCGCGCGTGTCGCCGTAGACGATGATCTTGCCGATCATCGAGTCGTAGTTGGGCGGCACGAAGTAGTTGGTGTACACGTGGGAGTCCACGCGCACGCCCGGGCCGCCCGGCGGGTGCCACATCGTGATGCGGCCCGGCGAGGGGGTGAACTTGTAGGGGTCTTCCGCGTTGATGCGGCACTCGATGGCATGGCCGTGCACCTGGATCTGGCGCTGCGTGAAGGGCAGCTTCTCGCCGGCGGCGACCATGATCTGCGTCTTCACGATGTCGATGCCGGTCACCAGCTCCGTCACCGGATGCTCCACCTGCACGCGGGTGTTCATCTCGATGAAATAGAACTCGCCGTTCTCGTACAGGAACTCGAAGGTGCCGGCGCCGCGGTAGCCGATCTTCTTGCAGGCGGCGGCGCAGCGCTCGCCGATGCGCTCGATCAGCTTGCGCGGGATGCCGGGCGCGGGCGATTCCTCGATCACCTTCTGGTGGCGCCGCTGCATGGAGCAGTCGCGCTCGCCCAGGTACACGGCGTTCTTGTGCTTGTCCGCCAGCACCTGGATCTCGATGTGGCGCGGGTTCTGGAGGAACTTCTCCATGTACACGGCCGGGTTGTTGAAAGCCGCGGCCGCCTCGGCCTTGGTCATCTGGATGGCGTTGATCAGCGCCGCCTCGGTGTGCACCACGCGCATGCCGCGCCCGCCGCCGCCGCCCGCCGCCTTGATGATGACCGGGTAGCCAATGGCCTTGGCGATGCGCTTGTTGGCCGCCGGGTCGTCCGACAGCTCGCCGTCGGAGCCGGGCACGCAGGGCACGCCCGCCTTGATCATGGCCTGCTTGGCCGACACCTTGTCGCCCATGATGCGGATCGACTCGGTGGTCGGGCCGATGAACTGGAAGCCGCTCTGCTCCACGCGCTCGGCGAAGTCGGCGTTCTCGGAGAGGAAGCCGTAGCCCGGGTGGATCGCCTCGGCGTCCGTCACCTCCGCGGCGGAGATGATGGCCGGCATGTTGAGGTAGCTCTGCGACGAGGGCGCCGGGCCGATGCACACCGCCTCGTCCGCCAGCTTGACGTACTTGGCCTCGCGGTCGGCCTCGGAATAGACCATCACCGCCTTGATGCCCAGTTCGCTGCAGGCGCGCTGGATGCGGAGGGCGATCTCCCCCCGGTTGGCCACCAGGATCTTCTTGAACATTCAGCAGCTCACTCGATGACGAACAGCGGCTGCCCGTATTCGACCGCCTGGCCGTTCTCGCCGAGGATCTGCGTGACCGTGCCGGACTTGTCGGCCTCGATCTCGTTGAGGATCTTCATCGCCTCGATGATGCAGAGCGTGTCGCCCTCCTTCACCTGGCTGCCGACCTCGACGAAGGACGGGGCGCCCGGGCTGGCTGCGCGGTAGAAGGTGCCGACCATCGGCGACTTGACGACGTGGCCGGCCGGTTGCGCCGGGGCGGCGGCGGGCGCCGGGGCGGCGGGAGCTGCTGCGGCGGCCGGCGCCAGCGCAGCGGGCGCGGCGGCGACCGTCTGCACGTATTGCACGGGGGCCGGCTCGCCTCCCTTGACGATGCGGACCTTGCCTTCGGCTTCGGTGATCTCGAGTTCGGAAATATTGGATTCAGACACCAAGTCGATCAGTGTCTTGAGTTTGCGCAGATCCATGGGGCTCCCGCGCCGGCATCACCGGCCAAAAGAATTCAACTCACCTGAAAATCGGCTTACTGTGGCGTTCGAACGCCATCTGCCGACCAAATCGCCGGATTCTAGCCGTGAACTGCTGCACGGCGCCACGCCTCCAGGTCGGCGGGCTCGAGCTTGCCGATTTTACGCGCCGCCACGTCGCCGGCCCTGTCCACCAGCAGACTGAAGGGCAGGCCGCCCCCGGCGTTGCCCATCGACTTGACCAGGTCGGTGCCCTGCAGCCCCGCCAGCCCGACGGGGAAGGACAACGGCAGGCGGCCCAGGAACTTGCGGACGGCACTGGGCTGATCGATCGCCAGGCCGATCACTTGCATGCCGTTGCCTGCCTGATCGCGGAAGAAGCGATCGAGCATGGGCAACTCCTCCACGCAGGGCGGACACCATGTGGCCCAGAAGTTGACCAGCAGCGGCCGGCCGCGCAGCGCGTCCATGCGCAGTTCGCCGCCTTCGGGCCGGTCGAAGCGCATCGCCCAGAAGGCGGCATCCATCGGCGCGGCCCCGGCCGCGCCCTCCTGCCGCAGCCGCCACCAGGCGCCCGCGCCCCCGGCGCCGAGCGCCACCGCGAGCCCGGCGCCCAGCCAGCGGCGCCGCGTCATGACGCCGCCTCGGCCTGCACCAGCCGGCGCACCGCGCCCAGGTCGCCGCGCGGCGTCCGCCCCTGCGAGTCGAGCCGCAGCGCGCCGCGCAGGTCGTCGAGGTCATTGACGAGCAGGTGCACGCCCACCTCGATGCCCAGTTCGCGGCACAGGGCATGGATGCTCAGCGCCTCGACGCGCTCGCCGTGGAAGCCGGTCACCTGGCGCGGCTCGTAGTCGACGTGGTGGTCGATCAGGGCGATCTCGGCCGACTTCGGGTCGTCGCAGAAGAGCTGGATGTAGATGTCGGACAGGTGCGTGGCCGTGCCATGCCACACCGCGCCGCCCAGGTGCGGACGGAACTCGGCCAGGCGCTCCATCCACTCGAGCGCCAGCCGCCGCAGCGCACGCAGTTCGCCCGGCTGCGTGTCGGCGCAGAACAGGCGGATGTAGTCGCGCACTTCGGCCTCGACCTCGTCGTTGCCCGGCAGCGCCGTGCGCACCGGCAGGCCCAGGTCGCGCAGCGCGCGGCGCTTGGCGGCGCCGTACTCCAGCCCTTCCTCGACCACGAGGCGGGCCGCCGCCGCGGCGATCTCACGCTTGCCGTTGTCCATCGGCGCATTGTGCCCGCGCAGGCCGCGGCCCGCGGCAAGACCCGCAAAGGCCGCGGGCCGCGCTGCGGCGCTTCCTAGAATGCCGCGATGCACATCCACATCCTCGGCATCTGCGGCACCTTCATGGGCGGCGTGGCGGCGCTGGCGCGCGAGGCCGGCCACCGCGTGACGGGCTGCGACGCCGGCGTCTACCCGCCGATGAGCGACCAGCTGCGCGCGCTCGGCATCGACCTGATCGAGGGCTACGCGGCCGACCAGATGGCGCTGGCGCCCGACATCTTCGTGATCGGCAACGTCGTCTCGCGCGCGCGGCTGGCGGACGGGTCGCCCAAGTTCCCGCTGATGGAGGCGATCCTCGACGCCGGCGCCCGCTACACCAGCGGGCCGCAGTGGCTGGCCGAGCACGTGCTGGCCGGCCGCCACGTGCTGGCGGTGGCCGGCACGCACGGCAAGACGACCACCACCTCGATGCTCGCCTGGGTGCTGGAGCAGGCGGGCCGGGCGCCGGGCTTCCTCGTCGGCGGCGTGCCGCTGGATTTCGGTGTTTCCGCGCGCCTGGGGAATGTGGCCCCCACGCTCCCCGCTTCGCGTGGTTCGCTGCCCCCCGAGGGGGCGCTCGCCGCCTTGGGGCGGCCCGGCGGCGGCGAGGTGGCCCCCACGCTCCCCGCTTCGCGTGGTTCGCTGCCCCCCGAGGGGGCGCTCGCTGCCTTGGGACGGCCCGGCGGCGGCTCGGCGCCCTTCGTGATCGAGGCCGACGAGTACGACACCGCCTTCTTCGACAAGCGCAGCAAGTTCGTCCACTACCGCCCGCGCACGGCGATCCTGAACAACCTGGAGTTCGACCACGCCGACATCTTCGACGACCTGGCGGCGATCGAGCGGCAGTTCCACCACTTGGTGCGCACCGTGCCGGGCTCCGGCCGGCTGGTCGTCAATGCCGACGAGGCCAGCCTCGCACGCGTGCTGGCGATGGGCTGCTGGAGCGGGGTGGAGCGCTTCGGCAGCCAGGGCGGCGAGGCCCGCTGGCGCGCCGAGGGTGCGCAGCACGCCTTCGACGTCCTGCGCGGCGGCGAGCCGGTGGGGCGGGTCGAGTGGGCGCTGACGGGCCTGCACAACCAGATGAACGCGCTGGCCGCCATCGCCGCGGCGGAGCATGCGGGCGTGGCGCCGGCCGACGCCGCGCGGGCCCTCTCGTCCTTCCGCAACGTGCGGCGGCGCATGGAACTGCGCGGCGAAGCCGCCCGCGGCGGCGCGCAGCCGGTGCGCGTGTACGACGACTTCGCGCACCACCCCACGGCCATCCTCACCACGCTCGACGGCCTGCGCCGCCGGCTCGACGGCGAGGGCCGGCGGGACGAGCGCATCCTGGCAGTGTTCGAGCCGCGCAGCAACACCATGAAGCTCGGCACCATGGCCGCCCTGCTGCCCGACAGCCTGCGCGACGCCGACCTGGCCTTCTGCCACACCGCCGGCCTGGACTGGGACGCCGCCGCGGCGCTGGCCCCATTGGGCGCACGCGCCGCCACCGCCGGCAACATCGACACGCTGGTGGCGCAGGTCGCCGCCGCCGCCCGGCCGGGCGACCACGTCGTCTGCATGAGCAACGGCGGCTTCGGCGGCATCCACGACAGGCTGCTGGCCGCGCTGCGGCGCTGACCCGGGATCTGCCGTGCGCGCCCGCCACCTGATCGACACGCTGGGCCTGCAGCCGCACCCCGAAGGCGGCTGGTACCGCGAGATGTTCCGCTCGGGCGCGCAGGTGCAGTGCACCGACGGCCGCCCGCCGCGCGCCGCCCTGACCAGCATCTACTTCCTGCTCGAGGCGGGCCGGCACTCGCGCTGGCACCGGGTGGCGTCGGACGAGCTGTGGATCCACCTCGAGGGCGCACCGCTGGCGCTGTGGTCCGCCGACCCGGCGCTGCGCACCGCGCCGGCCCACGTGCGCCTCGGCCCGGTGGACGCCCACGGCACCCGCCCGCAGCACGTCGTGCCGGCCGGGCAGTGGCAGGCGGCCGAGCCGCTGACGACGCCGGCGGCAGGCGACTGCAGCCTGGTCGCCTGCGCCGTGGCGCCGGGCTTCGATTTCGCCGATTTCGCGCTGATGGACCCCGCCGGCGACGAGGCGGCCGCGCTGCGTCACCACTGGCCGGCACTGGCGCGCTTCATCTGAAGAAGCGCCGCGCCGGCCGGCCCGCTCAGCCGCGGCGCTGCTTGACCGCCTGCGACAGCACGTCCAGCACGCCCTGCGAATCCTCCCAGCCCAGGCAGGCGTCGGTGATGCTCTGGCCGTATTCCAGCGCGGCGATCGAATCCTTGCCCGGGGTGAACTTCTGCGCGCCGGGCTGCAGGTGGCTCTCGACCATCACGCCGAACACGCGGTGGCTGCCGCCGGCGATCTGCGCGGCGATGTCGCGCGCCACGTCCATCTGCTTCTGGTGCTGCTTGCTGCTGTTGGCATGGCTGCAGTCGACCATCAGCGTGGGCGGCAGCTTGGCGGCCTCCAGGTCCTTGCACGCGGCCTCGACGCTGGCGGCATCGTAGTTGGGCGCCTTGCCGCCGCGCAGGATGACGTGGCAGTCCTTGTTGCCCTTGGTCTGCACGATGGCGACCTGGCCGTTCTTGTGCACCGAGAGGAAGTGGTGGCCGCGCGCCGCCGCCTGGATGGCGTCGGTGGCGATGCGGATGTTGCCGTCGGTGCCGTTCTTGAAGCCGATCGGCGCCGACAGGCCCGAGGCCAGTTCGCGGTGCACCTGGCTCTCGGTGGTGCGCGCGCCGATCGCGCCCCAGCTGATCAGGTCGCCGATGTACTGCGGCGAGATCACGTCCAGGAACTCGCTGGCCGCCGGCAGGCCCAGGCGGTTGATGTCGATCAGCAGCTGGCGCGCGATGCGCAGGCCCTCGTCGATGCGGTAGCTCTCGTCCAGGTACGGGTCGTTGATCAGGCCCTTCCAGCCCACCGTGGTGCGCGGCTTCTCGAAGTACACGCGCATCACGATCTCCAGCGTGCCGGCGTGCTTCTCGCGCTCGGCCTTCAGGCGGCGCGCGTATTCGAGCGCGGCGGCCGGGTCGTGGATGGAGCACGGGCCCATGATCACCAGCAGCCGGTCGTCCCTGGCGGCCATGATGTTGTGGATCGCCTGGCGGGTCCGGGCGATGAGTGCCTCCACCGGCGTGCCGCGGATGGGGAAGAAGCGGATGAGGTGTTCGGGCGGGGGGAGCACGTTGATGTCCTTGATGCGCTGGTCGTCGGTCTGGCTGGTCTTCTCGACGGGTTGCGCATACCAGGACTCGCTGGTGCCGGGGGTCGCTTTGGGGCTCATGCTCGTTCTTCCTCGGGGTACGGTGATGTGTGTTTTTGGAAGCGGCCAAGAAAAAACCGCCGGGGCTTTCGCACCGGCGGTCTTCGAGGGGTTCGGTCTGTCTGCTGTTACGCGCGCGCCACTCGTCCGCCGGATTCCGGGAACCAAAAGTAGGCAAAGTAAAAGGCGCGTGCGGCGGACATGGAGCGCGACTCTAGCACAGGGCGGCGAGAAACGGTGTTGCGGATTGCCATCAGGCCGGCGCGCTCAGGCCGTGCCGCCCACCGTCAGCCCGTCGATGCGCAGCGTCGGCTGGCCGACGCCCACGGGCACGCTCTGGCCTTCCTTGCCGCAGGTGCCGACGCCGGAATCGAGCGCCATGTCGTTGCCGATCATGCTCACGCGGGTGAGCGCGTCGGGGCCGTTGCCGACGATGGTGGCGCCCTTGACGGGGTAGAGCTTCTTCCCGTTCTCGACCCACCAGGCCTCGCTGGCGGAGAAGACGAACTTGCCGCTGGTGATGTCCACCTGGCCGCCGCCGAAGTTGGTGGCGTACAGGCCCTTGCCGATGCTGGCGACGATCTCGTCGGGGTCCTTGTCGCCGCCGAGCATGTAGGTGTTGGTCATGCGCGGCATGGGCACGTGGGCGTAGCTCTCGCGCCGGCCGTTGCCGGTGGGCGCCACCTTCATCAGGCGGGCGTTGAGCGCGTCCTGGATGTAGCCCTTGAGGATGCCGTCCTCGATCAGCACGTTGCGCTGGCTGGCGTTGCCCTCGTCGTCGACGTTGAGCGAGCCGCGCCGGTCGGCCAGCGTGCCGTCGTCCAGCACCGTGACGCCCTTGGCCGCCACGCGCTGGCCGATGCGGCCGCTGAAGGCGCTGGAGCCCTTGCGGTTGAAGTCGCCCTCCAGCCCGTGGCCGATGGCCTCGTGCAGCAGGATGCCGGGCCAGCCGGGGCCGAGCACGACGGTCATCTCGCCGGCCGGCGCCGGGCGCGACTCGAGGTTGGTCAACGCGGAGCCCACCGCGTGGTCGACGTACTCGGTGATCTGCGCGTCGCTGAAGTAGGCCAGCCCGAAGCGCCCGCCGCCGCCGCCGGAGCCGATCTCGCGCCGGCCGTCCTGCTCGGCGATCACCGTGACCGACAGGCGCACCAGCGGCCGCACGTCGGCCGCCAGGGTGCCGTCGGCGCGCGCCACCAGCACCACGTCGTACTCGCTGGCCAGGCCGGCCATCACCTGCACGATGCGCGGGTCGCGGCCGCGCGCGAGCTGCTCGACCTTCTCCAGCAGCTTGACCTTGGCCGTGCTGTCGAGGCTGGCGATGGGATCGATGCCGCCGTAGAGCTGCCGGCTGGCCGCCACCTTGCGCGCCGGCGTCTTCACGCGGGCCGACTTGCCCGCGGTGGCGATGGCGCGCACGGTGCGCGCCGCGTCCAGCAGCGAGGCCTCGGAGATGTCGTCGGAGTAGGCGAAGGCGGTCTTCTCGCCGCTGACGGCGCGCACGCCCACGCCCTGGTCGATGCTGAAGCTGCCGGTCTTGACGATGCCTTCCTCCAGGCTCCAGCCCTCGGCGCGGGTGTACTGGAAGTACAGGTCCGCATCGTCCACCCGGTGCGCGCGGATCTCGGCCAGCGCCCTGGCCAGGTGCGTCTCGTCGAGGCCGAAGGGGGTGAGCAGGAGCTGCTGCGCCGTGGCCAGGCGCTCGAGGGTGGGTTCGCGGGAGATCATGGCCTGATTCTAGGGAGCGGCCCGCTACCGTGCAGGGCCGGCGCGCGCCATGGCACCTGCAGCCTATGACTTTGGAACACTGGCGAGGGGCACCGCTTGAACTATTCTCGAACGCCTCAGAATTCCTCCCGATCTGCCCGGTGCGCCCCCTTCCCGTCCTGGCCCTGAAATTCCTCCAGCTCGCCTGCCGCACAGGGCCTCGTGCCGCCGCACGCACCATGGCGGCCAAGCTGTCGCGCTGGCTGCTGCGCCTTTCCGGCTACGAACTGGCCACGCTCGAGGGCCGCGGCCGGGAGGCGAGGCGCGCATCCACCAGGTGCTCGCGCAGCTGCAGGAGGCGTTGCTGGCGCAGGCCCGGGTCCAGGCCCGGTCCGGCGAAGACCTGCGGGCCGCCCTGGCGGCGCACGCCGAAGGGCTCGGCGCCCGCACGGCCGAAGCCGATGCGGCGCTGCGCGCGGCCCTGGAATAGCACCGCCACGACGTGTCGCAGCAGATGCAGCAGGTGCGCGACGGCCTCTGGCGTGCTTCCGATTCGATCCGCCACCTGACCCGCATCGGCCTGGAGCGCGACGCGCCCGCTCCGCCGGCGCCGGCCGCGCGACTGCGCATCTCCGTCATCGTGCCGGTCTACAACCGGGCGCCGCGGATCGGCGCCTGCATCGACAGCGTGCTGGCCCAGCGCCACCCCGACCTCGAACTGATCGTGGTCGACGACGGCAGCACCGACCCGCTCGCCGCCGCCCTGGCGCCCTGGCGCGCCGACCCCAGGCTGCGCCTGCTGAGCCTGCCGCACGGCGGCGAGAACCGGGCACGCAACGCCGGACTCCGCGCGGCGACAGGCGACGTGATCGTCAACCTGGACAGCGACAACCGCCTGTGCCGCGGCTACCTGGAAGCACTCGCCGCGGCCTACGCCGCCGCGCCCGAGGCGCAGTGCGCCCTGGCCGCGGCGCTGTGGGACGACGAGGCGGCGCATGTCCACCTGCGGCATGACCGCTTCGACTGGGACAAGGTCCTGGGCGGCGCCGTCGGCATCGACACCAACGCCTTTTCCTTCAGGCGGCAGGTCTGGCAGGAGCTCGGCGGCTGGGACGAGTCGCTGACGCGCCTGTCCGATTTCGACCTGGCCCTGCGCTACACCCGGCGGTACCCGCCGATGCGGGTTCAGGCGGTCGCGGCGTACTACGACTTCCGCAGCGATGCGGACCGCATCAGCACCACCCGCGCCTACCTGCCGAACAGCGTGCGCATCCGGGCCCGCTACCGCAGGCCCATCGACCGCCCGCTGAAGGTGCTCATCGTCTGCTACGACTATCCGCAGCTGTCGGAGTCGTACGTCGACACCGAGGTCACCTGGATGGCGCGCCAGGGCGTGGAGGTCGAGGTCTGCTCGATGGCCGAACCCGGCGCCCGCGGCGTGGCGACGGTGCGCGTGCACCGCGACGGCCTGGAACGGGCGATCGCCGATTTCCGGCCCGACCTGCTGCACTGCCACTGGATCAGCATGGTGGAAGAGGCCGCCCGGCTGGCCCAGGCGCGCGGCCTGCCGGTGACCGTGCGCGGCCACGGCTTCGAGGTCTCCGACGAGACGGTGCGCGCATGCCACGCCTTCGATGCCGTCCGCGCGGTCTGCATGTTTCCGCATCTGGCCGCCCGGTACGGCGAGGGGCGCCCGAAGGTCCGCCCGCTGGCCAGCGCCTTCAATTCCCGGCGCTACTACCCTCGCCACGTCGCCAAGGACCGGCGCATGGTGCTGCGCACCGCGGCCTGCCTGGAGACCAAGAACATCGAGTGGTTCTTCCACGTCGCCGCGGCCTGCCCCGACCACCGCTTCGTGCTGGCCCTGAGCCGCATCGCGCTGCGGCCCCATCTGCCGCCCCGCTTCGAGGCCCTGAATGCCAGCCTGGGCTTTCCCGTCGAGATGCGATGGGACGTGCCCTACGACGACATGGCGGCGCTGTACGCCGAAGCGGGCATCTACCTGCACACCTGCGATTTCGCGCAGACCTTCGGCATGCCGGTCTCGATCGCCGAATCCATGGCCTGCGGCGCCGTGCCGCTGCTGCGCGAATCGCCGGACGTGCGCGCCTATGCCGGCGACTGCGCGCTCTACTACGACACCGTGGACCAGGCCGCGGCGCAGCTGCAGGCCATGGCGCAGTGGAGCGATGCGCAATGGCGCGCCCGGGCGGCGCGCTGCGCCGACCACGCCTACGCGCACCATGCGGACGAAGTGGTGCTGCCGGCCCTCCTCGACGATTGGCTGGCGCTGGTGCCGCCGCACGGCGCCACGGGCGCGGGCACCGTGGCGGCGCAGCCCGCCGAGGCCGCCGCATGACGTCCGGCGCCGTCGCGCTGACCGGCATGGGCTATGTGGGCCTGGTCACCGCCGCCTGCCTGGCGGAGACGGGGCATGCCGTGCTGGGCCTGGACCTCGACGCCGCGCGCGTCCGCCTGCTGCAGGACGGCCGGCCCCCCTTCCACGAACCCGGGCTGCAGCCGCTGCTGGCACGGCACCTGGCCAGCGGCCGGCTGCGCTTCACCGCCGACCCGGCGGAGGCGGCCGCCTTCGGCGACTTCCAGCTCATCGCCGTCGGCACCCCGGCCGCCGCGGACGGATCGGCCGACATCGGCGGCGTGATCGCCGCCGCCCGCCAGATCGGGCAGTTCCGGGACACGCCCTGCACGGTGGCGATCAAGAGCACCGTGCCGGTGGGCACCTGCGCCCGCGTGCGGCAGCTGCTGGCGGCCGAATGGCAGCGGCGCGGCCTGGCGCTGCCGGCGCCGCAGGTGGCATCGAACCCCGAGTTCCTGCGCCAGGGAAGCGCGGTGCAGGACTTCCTGCGGCCCGACCGCATCGTGCTCGGCTGCGACGACGACGCCAGCGCCCGGGCGCTGCAGGCGCTGTACGCCCCCCTGCTTCGCGACGGCGACGCCGCGCTGCTGGTGATGGACAGCGCCAGCGCCGAACTCGCCAAGTACGCCGCCAACGCCATGCTCGCCACCCGGCTGTCGTTCATCAACGAGATGGCGCTGCTGGCCGACCGGCTGGGAGCGGACGTCGAATCGGTGCGGCGGGCCATCGGCGCCGACCCGCGCATCGGAGGCGCCTACCTCCAGCCGGGCTGCGGCTACGGCGGCAGCTGCCTGCCCAAGGACGTGCTGGCGCTGCGCCGCACCGCCGAAGCCGCCGGCCTGCCGCTGCGCGTGCTGGACGGCGTGGCCCAGGCCAACGACGCCCAGCGCCGCGTGCTGGTGCAGCGCCTGGCGGAGCGCTTCGGCGACGACCTGCAGGGCCGGCGCATCGCGCTGTGGGGGCTGGCCTACCGGCCGCACACCGACGACCTGCGCGAGGCGCCCAGCCTCACGGTCATCGAGGAACTGCTGGCCCGCGGCGCCGAGGTGGTGGCGCACGACCCGGCCGCCATGCCGGGGGCGCAGGCGCTCCTCGGCGAGCGGCCCGGACTGCGCTTCGCCGACAGCGCGGCCCAGGCCGTGCGCGGCGCGGACGCGCTGCTGATCGTCACGGAGTGGCCGCTCTACGCCGCCTTCGACCTCCACGCGCTCCGGTCCTCGATGCGCACGGCGGTGGTGCTGGACGGGCGCCATGCCCTGCCGGCGCAGGCGGCGCTGGAGGCCGGCATCGACTACCTGGCCCTCGGGCGCGCAGCGGCCACCGCAGCGCCGGCCGACGCGCCGCCGTGGCCCGTGCCGCTGCCGGCGCCATCGCCGACACCGCTGGCCCAGGCGATCGGCTGAGCCGGCGCCTAGCACCCGCAAGCCCATGCGCGTGCGGGCCGGGCCGAATGCCCATCGTGTCCTCATGGCGATCCCGCGGGTCAGGAATGTTCCCTAGAGTCTGGCGCCGTCTCGACTTGAAACAAGGGAAAGCATGCTTGTCGCATCGCGTGTGTGGGCGCTCCTCGTGGCGCTCATGGGTCTGGGCCTGGCGCTGGGTGGCGTCCGGCTGGTTCTGCTCGGCGGTTCGCCGTACTACGTCATCGCGGGGCTGGTCCTGCTGTGGGCGGCGCTGCAGATGTGGCGCCGGCGGCGCAGCGGCGCGCTGTGGGTGGCGGCGCTGGCGGTCCTCACCATCCCCTGGGCCCTGTGGGAGAGCGGCCCCGATTTCTGGGCCCTGTTCCCGCGCCTGATGGCGCCGCTGGCGCTGGCCGCCGTCTCCCTGCTGCTCGCGCCGCGCGCCTCCTTCGAGGGCCGCAGCCCCGCGCCCTGGCGCCTCGCCGGCGCCGTGTTCGCGCTGCTCTTCGTGCTCGGCTTCGGTCTGGCCTTCGTGCCGCACGGCGTGGTGCGCCCCGACGCGTCCATGGCCTACGCGCCGCCTGCCGGCAGCAACCAGCCGGCGGACTGGAGCGCCTACGGCCGCACCACCGAAGGCCGGCGCGACGCGCCCTTCGACCAGATCAACCGCGAGACGGTGCCGAAGCTGAAGCTGGCCTGGACCTACCGCACCGGCGACACGCAGCCGGGCGTGGACCAGAACACGCCGCTGCAGATCGGCGACCTGGTCTACAGCTGCACGCGCAACGACAAGCTCATCGCGCTCGACGCCGACAGCGGCCAGGAACGCTGGGTCTTCGACCCGCAGGCCAAGTCGCCGTTCTGGCAGCGCTGCCGCGGGCTGGGCTACTGGAACGCATCGCAGCAGGCCGCCGCCACGCCGGCACCGGCCGCAGCCGCCCCGGCGGCCGCCGCCGACGGCGCCTGCCGCGAGCGCATCGTGCAGACCACCATCGATGCCCGCCTGATCGCGCTGGATGCCCGCACCGGCAAACCCTGCGAGGAGTTCGGCGACAAGGGCACGGTGTCGCTGGCGCACGGCATGGGGACGGTGCGGCCCGGCTTCTACTTCCAGACCTCGGCGCCGCTGGTGGCGCGCGACCTGATCGTGGTCGGCGGCTGGGTGGTGGACAACCAGATGCGCGGCGAGCCCTCGGGCGTGATCCGCGCCTTCAGCGCCCGCACCGGCGAGCTGGTCTGGGCCTGGGACCTGGGCAACCCGGACATCACCAGGCTGCCGCCCGAGGGCCAGACCTACACGCCGGGCACGCCCAACATGTGGACCACCGCGGCCTACGACGACAGGCTCGGCCTGATCTACGCGCCGCTGGGCAACGCCACGCCCGACTACTTCGGCCAGGGCCGGCCGGCGCACTCGGACGAATACAACGCCACGCTGGTCGCGCTCGACGTGGCCACCGGCCGCCCGCGCTGGAAGTTCCAGACGGTGCACCACGACATCTGGGACTACGACCTGCCCTCGCAGCCGGCGCTGATCGACCTGCCCGACGGCAAGGGCGGCACCGTCCCCGCCGTGCTGCAGACCACCAAGCGCGGCCAGCTGTTCCTGCTCAACCGCGCCACCGGCGAGCCGCTGGCCGATGTGGCCGAGAAGCCCGTGACGCAGAACGGCGCCGTGCCGGAGGAAAAGCTCTCGCCGACGCAGCCCTATTCGGTCGGCATGCCCACCATCGGCGCCGAGCGCCTGGACGAACGCAGGATGTGGGGCATGACGATGTTCGACCAGCTGCTGTGCCGCATCGAGTACCGCACCCTGCGCTACGACGGCGACTTCACCCCGCCCGGGCTGACGCGCTCCATCGAGCATCCGGGCAACGTGGGCGGCCTGAACTGGGGCAGCGTCTCGGTCGACACCGCCAACCAGCGGGTGTTCCTCAACGACATCCGCGTGCCCAGCGTCTTCCAGCTGGTGCCGCGCGCCGAGTACGCCGACTTCGCCAAGAAGTACCCGCCGGTGAGCGACGGGCACGGCCCCTCGATGCAGCTGGGCACGCCCTACGGCATCTACACCAACATCTGGTTCTCCAGCTTCGGCGTGCCCTGCGTGCAGCCGCCCTTCGGCACGCTGACCGCGGTCGACCTGAAGTCGCGCAAGGTGGCCTGGCAGGTGCCGGCCGGCACGGCCGAGCAGCTCGGGCCGCTGGGCATCAAGCTCGGCCTGCCCATGCCCATCGGCATGCCCAGCTACGCAGGCACGCTGGCCACGGCGGGCGGGCTGGTGTTCTTCGCGGGCACGCAGGACTTCTACCTGCGCGCCTACGACGGGCAGACGGGCGCCGAGGTCTGGAAATACGCGCTGCCCGTGGGCAGCAGCGCCACGCCCATGACCTACGTGTCGCCCAAGACCGGCAAGCAGTACGTCGTGGTGTCGGCCGGCGGCGCCGCCTACTCCAAGGACCGCGGCGACTACGTCATGGCCTTCGCGCTGCCCTGAGGGCGGGCGCGGGCCTCCTCAGCGCACCGCGTCGGCGATGGCCTGGAAGGCCCGCATGTGCAGCGGGTGCGCCGGGCCGTTGGCCGCCACGGGCGAGGAGCCCAGGCGCACGATCACCACCTCGGCCGCCGGGTTGACGTGGATGTACTGGCCGTGGATCCCCGAGGCCTCGTAGGCGCCGTCGGCGTTGTGCAGGATCCACCACTGGTTGCGGTACGAGTAGCCCGGCCGCGCCGCCTGGTTGCCGGCCTTGAACTTCTCGCGGTCGCCGCCGGCGCGGATCATGTCCACCGCCGCCTTGGGCACCAGCTGCTCGCGGCTGAAGAGGCCGCCGACGCGGCCCTCGTTGCGCAGCATCTCGCCGAAGCGCGCCAGGTCGCGCGCGGTGGCGTTGAAGCCCGAGCCCATCGACTCGAAGCCGAGCCGGTCGATGTTGATGCTGGCGTCGTTCTCGGCGCCCATGCGCGACCAGATGCGCTCCGACAGGTTCTGCGAGAAGGGCTTGCCGGTGACCTTGAGCACCAGCCAGCCCACCACCTCGGAGTGCACCGTCTTGTACGAGAAGCCGGCGCCGTGCTCGCCCTCCTTCTTCAGCGTGCGCAGGAAGCTGATGGTGTCGCGCGGCCCGTTCCAGTTGGGCGGCGTGGGCACCAGGCCGGAGGCCATGGCGTACTGGATCACCTCGGAAGTCGGGTCCGCGTAGTCCTCGCGGAAGTGCACGCCGGCGGTCATGTCCAGCGTCTGCTGCACGGTGGCATCGTCCCAGGCGGTGCCGGCCAGCTCGGGGATGTACTGGGTGACGCGGGCGTTCGGGTCGAGCTTGCCCTCGGCGATGAGCTGCGAGGCCAGCACGCCGGTGATCGACTTGGTGACGGAGAACACCGAGTGCGCGGTGTTGGGCGTCATGCCGCTCCAGTAGCGCTCCAGCACCACGCGGCCCTTGTGCAGCACCACCAGGGCGTCAGTGTAGGTGCGGGCGGCATAGGCGTCGATGTCCATCGGCTGGCCGTCGGCGTCGGCGAAGCGGAAGCCGGACCAGTCGCGCTCGGCGCGCGGCAGCTCGAAGGCGGCGCCGCTGCCGCGCCACACGTTGCGGCTGGGCACCAGCTCGCGCATGTGCTGCAGCGCCCAGCGGATCTGCGGGAAGCGGCCGGCGTTCTGGAAGGTGACCTGTTTGTCGGCCGGGACGGGGGCGCCCTGCATCCAGCCCAGGCGCGCCGGGTCGCTCTCGGCGGCCGAGGGCGGCGGCGCGGCGGGCGGCGTCTGGGCGGCGCTCACGAGGGCGGCGCCGGCGAGCAGGGCGCCGGCAATGCGTCGGGTGGAGGGCGAGGGCATGGCGGGAGGTCTCCTGGCATGGTTGTCGTCCGTGCCATTGTGCCCAGGCCCTCAGGTCTGCATCAGCCGTTTCGACCGCGCGATCGACATCAGGATGCCCAGCGCCAGCCCGAGCGTGACCATGGCCGTGCCGCCGTAGCTGATGAAGGGCAGCGGCACGCCCACCACGGGCAGGATGCCGCTGACCATGCCCATGTTCACGAAGGCGTAGGTGAAGAAGATCATCGTCACCGCGCCGGCCAGCAGGCGCGAGAACAGCGTCGGCGCGTCCAGCGCGATCATCAGCCCGCGCGCCACCAGGAAGAGGAAGGAGAAGATCAGGAACAGGTTGCCCGCCAGGCCGAACTCCTCGGAGTAGGCGGCGAAGATGAAGTCGGTGGTGCGCTCGGGGATGAACTCCAGGTGCGTCTGCGTGCCCTGCATGAAGCCCTTGCCGCCCACGCCGCCGGAGCCGATGGCGATCATGCCCTGGATGATGTGGAAGCCCTTGCCCAGCGGGTCCTTGGTCGGGTCGAGCAGGGTGCACACGCGCTGCTTCTGGTAGTCGTGCAGCACCTTCCAGTCCACCCCGTCGGCGCACAGCTGCGACTCGAAGCCGACGATCAGCGACACGGCCACCACGCCGACGAGCACCGGCGGCACGATCAGCTTCCACGACAGGCCGGCGAAGAAGATCACCGCCAGGCCGGCCGCCAGCACCAGCAGCGAGGTGCCCAGGTCGGGCTGCTTCATGATCAGGCCCACCGGCACCGCCAGCAGGACGAAGGAGACGACGAAGTCCAGCGGGCGCAGCTGGCCCTCGCGCCGCTGGAACCACCAGGCCAGCATGAGCGGCATGGCGATCTTCAGGATCTCGCTGGGCTGCACGACGATGCCCAGGTTGATCCAGCGCGTGGCGCCCTTCTTGGTGATGCCGAACAGCAGCACCGCCACCAGCAGGCCCACCCCCGCTAGGTACAGCGGCACGGCCAGGCTCATCAGCCGCTGCGGCGGGATCTGCGCCACCACGAACATGATGCCGGCCGCCAGCAGCATGTTGCGGCCGTGATCCATGAAGCGGCTGCCGTGGTCGTAGCCGGAGGAATACATGGTGACCAGCCCGGCGCCGCACAGCATCAGCACGGCGATCGCCAGCAGGCCGTCGAAGCCCTGGAACACCGGCAGGATGCGCCTGAGGAGGGAGGGCTGCTGGAAGACGGCGGACATGGATGGCAGGCGGGAGCTGGGCGCGGATTATCGGCGGCACGGGCGCCGCGCGCGGCGGCGCCACCGAATCCCGGCCCGGCAGCCGCGCCCTTCAGGCGGGCCGCCCGGCCTCCGGCGGCAACACGACGACCACGGCGGTATGGCCGGCGGTCGACTGCACGTCCAGCCGCGCCCCCAGCGAGGCCGCCCGCACGCGCAGCGCCTGGGGCGGCCGGCGCGCGTCGAAGCCCCCGCCGTCGTCGACGACGCCGATGCGCAGCCCCTGCGGCCCGGCCGCGGCCTCCAGGCGCAGGGTGCGCGCGTGCGCATGCTGCAGCACGTTGGAGATGGCCTCGAACAGCAGGAACTGCAGCTGCCGCATGCCCTGGGCGTCCAGGCCCGGCCACGGGGGCAGCTCCTGCACCGCCCACTCCAGCGCGATGCCGGCGCCGGCCAGGCGCGGCTCCAGCCGGTAGCGCAGGCCGGCCAGCAGCGCCTGCACGTCGCCCGGCGGCAGCTGCATGGCGTCGATCGACAGCTTGAGCTGGTCCATCGAGTCGCGCAGGGTGCGCAGCACCTCGTCCGGGCTGGAGCCCCCCGACTGCAGCTGCCGGATCGCCGCGCTGATGTGGGCGCCGACGCCGTCGTGCATGTCGCGCAGGATGCGCTCGCGCTCGTGCGTGCGGGCCTGCTCGCGCGCCGCCACCTCCAGCCGGCCGTAGGTGCTGGCCAGCTCGCGCTCGCGCGCGGCCACGCGCAGCTGCAGCGTGCCCAGCAGCTCGCGCGCCTGCCCGCTGGCCTGGTGGAAGCGCTGCAGGACGATGTACAGCAGCGCCAGCCCGAACACGACCGAGACGTACCGGTTCCAGGTCACCGCGCCCAGGTCCTGGCTGAGGCGGATGGTGATCCAGTCGCGCACGCCCACCGCCACGTTGAGCATGCCGGCGATCGCCAGCAGCACGCGCGCCCGGGTGGGATGGCGCAGCGTGGCGGCGCCGAAGAAGAAGGCGTAGAGCGCGCCGCACAGGCTGGCCGCGCCCAGCCAGCCGGTCAGCAGCACCGGCCGGTACCACGCGAAGGACAGCGCGGAGCACAGCAGGCCCGCGGCCAGCAGCGCCAGCGCTGCGCCGTTCATGAAGCGCATCGAGCGCCGGTGCTGCCAGCCGGCCACGCGATGGCAGAACAGCAGCACGCCGCAGATCCAGCCGGCGTAGGCGCCCGTCATCAGCACGCCCCACAGGGGCCAGGCCACCGGCGGATGCTCGATCAGCGCGTCGAACACCCGCACTGCCCAGCACAGCTCGGCCACGCCGGCCGCCAGGTACAGCGCCTCGCGGTGCAGCCGCCCGTCGGCGCCGGCCACGCGCTGGCTGGCCCAGCACATGAGCGCGATGAAGCCCACCACCAGGCTGAAGGCGCCGAGGAAGAGCGATCCCGCGTAGCGCAGCGCGCCGGCGCGCGCCACCGGATGCGCCAGCACCTGCTCGGTCGGGCCGATGTACAGCTCCGACAGCCCGCCGCGCCGGCCGCCGTCGGCGCGCAGCTCGATGCGCAGCAGGTTGTGGGCCGCCAGCAGGGCCGGCGGCACCGCGACCTGCCGCGCGATCTTGCCGTAGTCGTCGCGGTTCGCCGCCTGCAGGTCGCCGTAGCGCACCAGCAGCCGGTCGTTCAGCCAGACCTCGGCGGCATTGCCGATGAGCGGGAAGTACAGGGTGTAGGGCTGGCTCGCGCCGCCCGGCAGGTCGAACCTCGCCTCGACCACTGCCCGCCCGGCGCGGTTGCGGTGCACCCGGTCCCAGTGGTAGGGCAGCGGCACGGTGCGCCAGTCCTGGGCGCGGCCCTCGACCACCGCCTGCACGCGCGCCATGCGCAGCACCTGCACGGCGGCGTCCGGCGGACCGGCCTCTGCCCGCGCCGGCGCGGACCCCAGCAGCAGGCAGGCCGCCAGCCAGGCCGCCAGGCGCGCCCTCATCGCAGCAGCCCGAGCCGGGTGGCCTCGAACACCGCCTCGTTCTTCGAGTGGACCGCCAGCTTGCCGTACAGGTTCTTGATGTGCGTCTGCACCGTGTGCACGCTCAGGCCCTTGAGGCGCGCGATCTCGCCGTAGGAGAAGCCGCGCGCGATCAGCGTGAGCACCTCCTGCTCGCGCGCCGACAGCAGCGGGACCTCGGCCGGGTCCGGCGCCGGCACGGACGCCGCGCCGGCGGGCTCCGCGGCGCGCAGGCTGCGGTACTTGGCCAGCACGCGGCGCGCGATCATGGGCGAGATCGGGGAGGCGCCGCGCTTGATCTCCAGGATGGTCTGCGCGATGTCCTCGGGCGCCGAGTCCTTGTGCAGGTAGCCGACCGCGCCGGCCTCGATGCTCGCCAGCACGCTCTCCTCGTCGCCGAACACCGACACCACCAGCGCCTCGCAGGCCGGGAAGCGCGCGGTCACGGCGCGGATGACGTCCACGCCGCTGCCGTCGGGCAGGCCCAGGTCCGCCAGCAGCACGTGGGGCAGGTCCTGCGTGGCGTCCAGCCAGGCACGCACCTCGGCGACGCTGCCCAGCCCCGCCAGCCAGCGCAGCGCGGGGCTGGCGCGGACGCTGGCCTCGAAGAAGTCGCGCGCCCGCGCGTCGTCCTCCACGGCCAGGACGCCCCAGGGCTCGGCCGGCGCTTCGATCCCGGTGGACGGCTCGCGGTGCATGCGCGGCAGGATACACGCCGCAACAGCGGCGTCTCCCCCAGGCGACGTAGCGCTCACATGTTCATGGGATGCCTTGTCCGAGGCGATCTCCCGACACTCGCGCCGCCTTTGAGAAACATTTATTCACACCCCCTGGAGATCGATCCGATGCGCACTTCCCGCCCGAACGTGTCACGCCTGGCCGGCGCCGCGACGCTGCTGCTCACCCTGGCTGCCTGCGGAGGCGGCGGCGGGGGTGGCGGCGGCATCGGCTTCCTGCCGGTCGGCGGCGGCACGACCACGCCTCCGGCGCCGACGACGCCCGACACACCCGCGCCGACGGCCAAGGTGCTGCGCGGCGTGGCCGCCACCGGCGCCGCCTTCGCCGGCGCGCAGCTGGAGGTGCTGGACCAGCGCGGCGAGACGGTGTGCACCGCCACCACCGACGCCGCCGGCGGCTACAGCTGCGAGTTGCCCGCCGCCACCGTGGCGCCGCTGCTGCTGCGCGTGCAGCGCGACGAGCAGACGCTCTACAGCCTGACGGCCAGCGCCGAGGGCGGCACCCTCAACGTCACGCCGCTGACCACCATCGTCGCGGCGCAGCTGGCGCCGGACGGCAACCCGGCCAGCCTGGCGCAGGCCATCCAGAGCGACCCGGGCCAGGTCAGCGAAAGCGCCATCCGCGCCGAGGTGCAGGCGCTGCTGGCGATCCTGGAGCCGCTGCTGCAGGCGATCGGCCAGTCCGGCCTCGACCCCTTCGGCGGCGCGCTGGTGGCCGACGGCACCGGCCAGGACCGCGTGCTGGACGCGATCACCGTGAGCGTGCGCCCCGACGGCACGGCCGCCAACATCGAGATCACCGTCAAGGCGCCGACGGCCGACGGCACGCCGGTGTCGATCGCCTACCGCACCTCGGACGAGACGGTGGCGACCCTGCCGCCGGTGACGGCCGAGCAGCTGTCGGCCATTCCCACCCCGGCCCAGGTGGCCGACTTCTTCCGGCGCCTGGACGCGTGCTTTGCCCTGCCGCTCACCCAGCGCGTGGGCACCGCCGCGAACGACCAGGCCGACGCCACCGGCAGCGCCGCCGACGTCACCGCGCCGGCCTGCCGCACCCTGTTCGTCGACGACGACCCGGCCACCTACGTGGCCAACGGCGCGGCGGTCGGCCGCAACGCCCAGGGCCGGGGCGCCTGGTCGTCGCTGTTCCGCGCCGGGCCCACCGGGCTCAGGAACGACCGCGGCAACTTCGAGTTCTTCCGCAGCCAGGGCGGCCAGAACGACCTGGTGCTGTCCTACCGCTGGACCGACGTGCCGGGCAACACCGACAACGACACGCTGGTGGTGCGCAACCAGGACGGCGTGCTCAAGCTCACCGGCAACGCCAACACCTACAGCGCCTCGGTGCGGCCGGTCTCGGAAGACCGCGAGTACCTCAACATGCCGGCGTACAACGGCTACACCACCGGCTACAACATCAGCATCGACAACCGCGTGGACGGCGGCGGCCAGCCCCTGTTGAGCCAGGTGCTGGTCACCACGCCGTGGGGCCAGGTCATCAAGTTCTCGCCCGAGGCCGGCCTGTCCTACCTGGTGGCTCACCGCGCGGACGACAGCAAGACGATCACCAGCATCGTGCGCCTGGCCGCCGGCTACGCCAGCCCGGCCACCGCCGGCAACCTGGCGGACAAGGAGCCGAACATCTTCTTCGTCGACCCGCAGTACGGCGAGGCCGACATCCGCGCCCTGAAGGACCAGGGCGTGTGGAAGATGGAGTTCTTCCCGGTGGCCGGGGCATCCGTGGTCCAGAACTACCGCACCCTGGCGCGGGCCCAGACCATCGACGAGATCCGCCAGCTGAAGTTCGCGCAGCTCACCGCGGCGCAGCGCGCCGAGCTGCTGGCGGCAACGGCCGCCAACGGCCGCATCACCTTCGGCCCGCCCAGCGAGAGCGAGCCGAACAACATCGACTTCAGCAGCGAGGGCGACGGCGACGCCTGGACCGTGCCGGCCGGCGCCGTGGCGCCCACCTCCTTCTCGGTCACCGGCCGCGTCGGGGCGCAGGGCAGCGCGCGCTTCAACGACAGCACCCTGGTGCGCAACACGGCGCGCAAGGCCATGCTGTACTGCTCGCCGCAGTCGCAGGCGGACACGCACTGCGTCATGTACCCGGCCAACAGCGGCTACTACCAGTACGCCGAAGGGGTCTCCTTCAACGCCATGGAGCTGTGGGCGCGCAACGCGCGGCAGGTGGAGATGAAGAAGCAGATCGGGCTGTACAAGGGCTTCTGACGCCACCTCCCGCAGCGTACGAAACGGCCCCGCTTCGGCGGGGCTTTTTCATCGCCGGGCCGCCTCAAGATGAAAAAAGCATCCCCTCGGGGGATCGGGCAAGCGCGAAGCGATTGACCGAGGGGCCATTTTTCATCGCCGGGCCGCCCCAAGATGAAAAAAGCATCCCCTCGGGGGATCGGGCAAGCGCGAAGCGATTGGCCGAGGGGCCATTTTTCATGGCCGGCAGGCGCCGTCTACAGTGGCGCATGACCGCCGCCACCCACCTGCTCTACCTGCACGGCTTCCGCTCCTCGCCCCGCTCGGCCAAGGCGCAGGCGATGGCGCGGCGCGTGGCGGCCGGCCACCCGGCCGTGCACTGGTGGTGCCCGCAGCTGCCGCCCTCGCCGCGCGAGGCGGCGGCGCTGGTCGAGGCCGGCATCGCCGCGTGGCCGCGGGACCGGATGGCGGTGGTCGGCTCCTCGCTGGGCGGCTTCTACGCCACCTGGGTGGCGGCGCGCACCGGCTGCCGCGCGGTGCTGCTCAACCCGGCCGTGCATCCCGAGCGCGACCTGGAGAAGTACATCGGCGAGCAGACGGCCTGGCACGACCCGGCGGAGCGCTTCTTCTTCCGCCCCGGGTTCGTGGACGAGCTGCGCGCCCTGCAGGCCGGCCCGCTGCCCCATCCGGAACGGGTGATGGCCGTCATCGCCCGGGGCGACGAGGTGCTGGACTGGCGAGAGATGGCGGCCCGCTACCCGGGCAGCGCCCTCACCGTGCTCGAGGGCGGCGACCACGCCATCTCCGACTTCGAGGCGGCGCACCTGGACGCGGTGATCCGCTTCCTGCGCCTGGCCTGAGCGGCGGCGGCGCGCCGGCCGCATGGGACAATCGCCCGATGTTCGTGTTGTTCGAAGAAGCCGGCAAATACCTGGGTGGCCGCGTGCTTTCCGAGGCGGAAGCCTCGGCCCAGGTGGAACTGGAGACCGGCAAGCGGGTGAAGGTCAAGGCCGCCAACGTGGTGCTGCGCTTCGACAAGCCCACCCCCCCTGAATTGATCGCCGAGGCGCGCGCGCTGGCCGCCGGCGTGGACCTGGACCTGGCCTGGGAGTTCGCGCCCGAGGAGGAATTCGGCTTCGCCGACCTGGCGGCCGACTACTTCGGCGACAGGCCCTCGCTGGCGCAGCAGGCGGCGGCGCTGCTCGCGCTGTTCGACGCGCCGCACTACTTCCGGCGCGCCGGCAAGGGGCGCTTCCGCAAGGCGCCGGCCGAGATCGTGCAGCAGGCGCTGGCCGCCATCGAGAAGAAGAAGGCGGTGCAGGCCCAGATCGACGCCTGGGCGGCCGAGCTGGCGGCGGGCCGCTGCCCAGCGCCGATCCGCGAGCAGCTCTACCGCATCCTCTTCAAGCCCGACAAGAACGCGCCCGAATACAAGGCCGTGGTCGAGGCGGCGCGCGCCACGCAGACCGCGCCGCTGGCCCTGCTGGAGCGCGCCGGCGCGATCGACTCGGCCTACCAGTTCCACTGGCAGCGCTTCCTGTTCGAGAACTTCCCCAGGGGCACGGGCTTCCCGGCCGGGCTGGCGGCGCCGGCCATCGCCGACGCACTGCCGCTGGCCGAGGGCGTGCAGGCCTTCTCGATCGACGACTCGCAGACCACCGAGATCGACGATGCGCTGTCGGTGCAGGGCCTGGGCACGGGCACCGTCACGGTCGGCATCCACATCGCCGCGCCGGGCCTGGCGCTGGCGCCGGGCGACACGCTGGACCAGGTGGCGCGCAGCCGACTGTCCACCGTCTACATGCCGGGCCACAAGATCACCATGCTGCCCGACGAGGTGGTGCAGGCCTACACCCTGCTGGACGGCGGCGACCGGCCGGCCGTCTCGCTGTACGCCCGCTTCGACGAGGCCACGCTCGCGCTGCAGGGCGCCGAGACGCGGCTGGAGCGCGTGCCGGTGGTGGCCAACCTGCGCCACGATCAGCTCGACGCCGTGATCGACGAGGCCTGGCTCGACCTGTCGGCCACCCCTGCCGCGCCGGGCCCGCAGGCCGCGTGGGATCTGCGCGCGCCGCTGGCCTTCCTGTGGCGCCTGGCGCGGCAGCTCAAGGCGGCGCGCGAGGTGGTGCGCGGCAAGCCGGAGAGCTTCTCGCGGCCCGACTACAACTTCCGCCTGGCCGGCCACGGCGAAGGCGAGCCCGACGGCAGCGAGCAGGTGCAGATCACCACCCGCCGCCGCGGCGCGCCGCTGGACCTGATCGTCTCCGAGGCCATGATCCTGGCCAACAGCCACTGGGGCGGCTGGCTGGCCGAGCTGGGCGTGCCGGCGCTCTACCGCAGCCAGGCCAGCCTGGCGTCGGGCATCAAGGTGCGCATGGGCACCAAGGCCCTGCCGCACGCCGGCCTGGGCGTGAAGAGCTACGCCTGGAGCACTTCGCCGCTGCGCCGCTACACCGACCTGGTGAACCAGTGGCAGATCATCGCGGCCGCGCGCCACGGCCGCACCGCCGCGCTCGCCGCGCCCTTCAAGCCCAAGGACGCGCAGCTGATGGCGGTCCTCTCCGCCTTCGACGCCGCCTACGCGACCTACAACGCCTACCAGGCCGGCATGGAGCGCTTCTGGACGCTCAAGTACCTGGAACAGCAGGGCATCCGCGAGCTGGACGCCACGCTGATCCGCGATGCCGGCGGCGGCGAGGCGCTGGCCCGGGCCGAGACCCTGCCGCTGGTGCTGCCGGTGCTCGGCGCCCAGGGGCTGCCGCGCGGCAGCCGGCTGCGCGTGCGGCTGGGCGAGATCGACGAGATCGCGCTGGCCGTCAACGGCACCGTGGTCGAGCGCCTGGACACCGCGGCCGCGCCGCCGGCCGGCGACGAGGAGGCGGCCGACGACGAGGAGGAACAGGCCGCCGGCCCGCTGGCCATCGCCGTCGACCTCAACGATGCCGAGGCCGGCGCCAGCCCGGCCGGCGCCGAAGCCAACCCCGCCTGACCCGGCGCCCGCCGCAAGCCGCCCCGCCCGCATGAACATCCGCGACCTCAGCACGCTGCAGATCGCGCTCGGCCTCTCGGTGGCCGTGCACCTGGGCCTGCTGGCCGTGCGCTTCGCCGACCCGGAGCGCTTCGACCGGATGTTCCAGGAGTCGCCGCTGGAGATCATCCTGGTCAACGCGCGCGGCAAGGGCGAGGTGCCCGACAAGCCGGCCGCGCTGGCCCAGACCTCGCTGGCCGGCGGCGGCGACCTGGACAAGGGCCGCGCCACCAGCCCGCTGCCGCCCTCCTCCTTCACCGCGGTGGGCGACTCGGCCGAGGAGGCGCAGCGCCAGATCGAGGCGATGCAGGAGCAGCAGACGCTGCTGCTGGCGCAGATCCGGCGCCAGCTGGCCGCCATGCCGCAGCCCGACCCGCGGCGCCCCGGCCTGACGCCCGAGCAGGCGGCGCAGGAAGAAAAACGCCGCCAGCTGCTGGAGCTGCTGGCCGAGATCGAGCGCCGCGTCAACGAGGAGAACGCGCGGCCCAAGCGGCGCTTCGTCAGCCCGGCCACGCGCGAGGCCACCTACGCTGTCTACGTGGACGCGCTGCGCCGGCGCATCGAGGCGCGCGGCACCGAGCGCTTCCCCGAGTCCGGCGGCAGGAAGCTGTACGGCGAGCTGACCATGATCGTCGCCGTCAACCACGACGGCTCGCTCCTCGGCACCGAGATCGTCGAGAGCTCCGGCAACAAGGAGCTGGACCGCCGCGCCCAGGCCATCGTCGCCAGCATCGGCAACTTCGGCCGCTTCACCGACGCCATGCGCCGCCAGACCGACCAGCTGCTGATGCCCTCGCGCTTCAAGTTCACGCGCGACCAGGCGCTGGAAGCCACGGTCGTCCAGACACAGAACTGAAATCCATGGACCGCTACTGCGTGATGGGCAACCCGGTCGAGCATTCGCGCTCGCCGTGGATCCACGCCCGCTTTGCCGAACTGACCGGCCAGCCCATCGACTACGGCCGGCGCCTGGTGCCGCTGGGCGGCTTCGACGGGGCGGTGGCCGCCTTCCGCGCCGAGGCCGCGGCCCAGGGCGGCCGCGCCGGCGGCTGCAACGTCACCGTGCCCTTCAAGTTCGACGCCGCCGCGCTCGCCACCCGCCGCAGCGAGCGCGCCGGGCTGGCGCAGGCCGTCAACACGCTGCGCTTCGAGGCCGACGGCGGCGTGTACGGCGACAACACCGACGGCGCGGGCCTGGTCAACGACATCGAGCGCAACGCCCGTCGGCCGCTCGCGGGCGCCGAGCTGCTGCTGGTCGGCGCCGGCGGCGCCGCGGCCGGCGTGCTGGGCCCGCTGCTGCAGGCCGGCGTGCGCCGCCTGGTGGTCGCCAACCGCACGCTCGACAAGGCCCTGGTGCTGGTGCAGCGCCATGCCGCGCTGGCCCTGGCGCAGGGCACGGCGCTGGAAGCGCAGCCGCTCGACGCCCTGCCCGGCCTCGCGCGCTTCGACGTGCTGGTCAACGGCACCGCCGCCAGCCTGGCCGGCGACGCGGTGCCGGTGCCGCCCGGTGTGCTGCGCGAAGGCGCCCTGGCCGTGGACATGATGTACGGCGCCAGCGCCGCCGGCTTCCTGGCCTGGGCGCGCGCCCAGGGTGCCGAGCCGCGCGACGGGCTGGGCATGCTGGTGGAGCAGGCGGCCGAGTCCTTTACGCTGTGGCGCGGCGTGGCGCCGCCGGCGGCCGAGGTGCTGGCCGAGCTGCGGCGCATCGTCGACACAGCCGCATGAAGGCGCTGGCGCGCTGGATCGCCTGCCTGGTCGTCGCCGGCCTCGCGCTGGAGCTGTTCTTCCTCGCGCGCATCGCAGCCATGGCGGCCATCGATCCGCAGTCCACCACCTTCCAGCGCTCCGAGATGTGGCGCATCGCGCTGCGCGATGGCGGCGAGGCGACCTGGCGCCAGCAGTGGGCGCCCTACGCGCGCATCAGCGACAACCTCAAGCGCGCCGTCATCGCCAGCGAGGACGCCGCCTTCACCGACCACGAGGGCGTGGAGTGGGAGGCCATCGAGCGCGCCCGCCAGCGCAACGCCAAGGCCGAGGAGCTGGCCGCCAAGCGCGCCGCCCGCGCCGCCGCGCGCGGCAAGCCGGTGCGCCCGCCGCAACTGCGCGGCGGCTCCACCATCACCCAGCAGCTGGCCAAGAACCTGCTGCTCTCGAGCGAGCGCACGCTGCTGCGCAAGGGGCAGGAGCTGGTGCTGACCTATGCGCTGGAGATCCTCCTCGGCAAGCGGCGCATCCTGGAGATCTACCTCAACAGCGTCGAGTGGGGCGACGGCGTGTTCGGCGCCGAGGCGGCGGCGCAGCGCTACTTCCGCAAGAGCGCCGCGCAGCTCACGCCCAGCGAGGCGGCCCGGCTGGCCGTGATGCTGCCCAGCCCGCGCTTCTACGAGCAGCGCCCGAACTCGCCCTACCTCAACGGCCGCACCGCCACCATCGTGGCGCGCATGGGCGCCGTCGAAGTGCCCTGAGCGGCCCCGTATCATCGACCGATGCTCGCCAAGCTGACCGGATGGCTGCTGCTCGCGCTGGTGCGGCTGCTCACCGGCGCGCAGGCCCGCTGGTGGGGCTGCCCGCCCAAGGCCGAACAGCGCATCTACTTCGCCAATCACCAGAGCCACATCGACCTGGTGATGATCTGGGCCGCGCTGCCGGACGAGCTGCGCAGCATCACCCGCCCCATCGCCGCGCGCGACTACTGGGCCGGCAGCCGCTTCAAGCGCTGGATCACGACCGAGGTGTTCAACGCGATCTACGTGGAGCGCCAGGGCGGCGCGGCGGCGGCGCCTGCGGCCGTGCCCGCGCCGCCGCCGGCCGGGGTGCCGGAACGCATCGAGCCGACGCTCGACCCCGCGCCCGCGGCCGCCCCGGACCCGCTCGCCGGCGCCCCGGAAGCAGCGGCAGCCGCCCTCTCCGATCCGCCGCCCGCCGCCCCTCCGGCCGCGGAGGCACCCCACGCCCCCACGCTGCCCGCAACGGCCGCGGAGCGCACGGAAGTGCAGCACGAACTCGACCTGCCGGCGCCCGAGCCCGCCGGGGCGACGACGGCCGATGCCGCACCGCGCGAGGCCGCGCCCGCCGACACCCTGCCGCCCCTGCAGCCCGACGACCCGCTCGTGCCGCTGGTCGAGGCGCTGAGAAGCGGCGACTCGATCATCATCTTCCCCGAGGGCACGCGCGGCCACACCGGCGTGCCGCAGAAGTTCCGCTCCGGCCTGTACACGCTGGCGCGCCTGTTCCCCGAGGCGGTGCTGGTGCCGGCCTGGATCGACAACGTGCAGCGCGTGATGCCCAAGGGCGAGGTCGTGCCGGTGCCGATCCTGTGCTCCGTCACCTTCGGCGCGCCGGTCCGCCTGGAACCCGGCGAGGAGCGCCGCCCCTTTCTCGACCGGGCCCGCGAGGCCGTGATCGCCCTGCGCGACGTCTGAACCCGGCCTCGCCATGGAAAGCTTCCTGCGCAACCTGACGCCGACCGAGCAAGTCGCGGCGCTGTTCCTCGTCGTCTTCGGCCTGCTCGCGCTGGCCAGCGCGGCGGCCTTCCTGCTCTCGCTGCGCGAGCAGCGCAACCCGGTGCACGGCGAGGCCTGGCAGGAGGAGCTGGCCCACCTGCGCGCGCTGCTGCGCACCACCTGGGGCATGGTGATCGTCTTCTGGGTCTGCTGGGCGCTGGGCGGCACGGTGGCCACCGTGCTGTTCGGGCTGATCAGCTTCCTGGCGCTGCGCGAGTTCATCACGCTCTCGCCGACGCGCCGCGGCGACCACCGCAGCCTGATCCTGGCCTTCTTCGTGGTGCTGCCGCTGCAGTTCGTGCTGGTGGGCACGGCGCGCTTCGACCTGTTCACCGTGTTCATCCCGGTGTACGTGTTCCTGGCCATCCCGGTGACGGCCGCGCTGGCGGACGACCCGCACCAGTTCCTCGAGCGCAACGCCAAGCTGCAGTGGGGCATCATGGTCTGCGTCTACGGCCTGTCGCACGTGCCGGCGCTGCTGCTGCTGGACTTCCCGGGCTACGAGGGCAAGAACGCCTTCCTGCTGTTCTTCCTGGTGGCGACGGTGCAGACCTGCATGCTGGTGCAGCACCTGATCAACCGGCGCCTGGGCCTCGCGCCGGAGGACGGCGCGGCGGCCGACGCAGCAGCACCGGCGCCGCGGGGCGGCCTGCTGCGCCAGATGCTGCGGCCGCGCGCGCCCATCGCGCCGCACATCAGCCGCAGCTTCAACTGGGCCAGCTGGGGCGTGGGCATGGCGGTCGCCAGCTTCGTCGGCGCGCTGCTGTCCTTCGTCACGCCCTTCCGCTTCTGGCAGGCCTTCCTGGCGGCGCTGGTGGCCTGCGTGGCCGGCTCGATGGGGCACCTGGTGATGAAGGCCCTCAAGCGCGACCGCGGCATCCCGAACTGGGGCCGCCGCGGCGTGGGCGTGACCGGCGCCAACGGCCTGCTCGACCGCGTCGATGCGCTGTGCTTCGCCGCGCCCATCTTCTTCCATTCGGTCCGCTGGTACTTCCACCTCTAGGCCATGCGCATCCTCGGCATCGACCCCGGCCTGCAGACCACCGGCTTCGGCGTGGTGGACGTGGACGGCCCCGCGCTGCGCTATGTCGCCAGCGGCACCATCAGCACCCGGCACCTGGCGCGCGGCGACCTGCCGGCGCGGCTGAAGGTGCTGTTCGACGGCATCGGCGAGCTGGCGCAGCGCTACCGGCCCGATGCGGCGGCGGTGGAGATCGTCTTCGTCAACGTCAATCCGCAGTCCACCCTGCTGCTGGGCCAGGCGCGCGGCGCCTGCCTGACGGCCTTGGTGACCCGCGAGCTGGCGGTGGCGGAGTACACCGCATTGCAGATGAAGCAGGCCGTGGCCGGCCACGGCAAGGCGGCCAAGGCGCAGGTGCAGGAGATGGTGCGCCGCCTGCTCGACCTGCCCGGCCTGCCCGGCACCGACGCGGCCGACGCCCTGGGCCTGGCCATCACCCACGCCCAGGTGGGCCGCACGATGGCGCGCCTGGCGCAGGCCACGCCGCTCACCCGGCGCACCACCGGCATGTACCGACAAGGAAGAACACGATGAACCCACCGATGGTCCCGGCGCGCCGGGCATGGCGCCGCCTTGCGGCCGGGGCGGCCGGCACCGCCGCGGCCCTGCTGCTGGCCGGCTGCGGCGCCCCGGCCTCCGCGCCCAACGCCTTCGTGCCGCCGCTGCGCGCCGAATGCGGCGGCGGCTTCGCCGCGCTGTACCGCGGCGTCGAGGCCCAGCCCGACGGCCGCATCCGCGCCTTCACCCGCGGCATCGGCCGGGCCGACCCGCCGGCGCTGCTGCGCACCGACCCGGCGCTGGTGATGCGCTGGAACAAGGCGCTGGAGGAAGCGCGCTTCGGCGCGCAGGACGGCGCCGGCGGCGGCAACCTGAGCTGCGCGCTGGTCCGCGGGGCCGGCGCGTCGGCCCAGGCGGTGCGCTGGCGGCAGGGCGATGCGCCGCCGGCCGCCGTGGCAGCCGTGTTCGCGGAGATGATGGCGCTGCGGCCGGATGAGAAACCGTAGGGGGTCGAAGTGGCGACGGCCCTGGCCGGCTGCGACCAAGGTCAGGCCATGAAGCCTCGCCGGCACCTTGCGAGGCTACAGCAGGCAGCGAAGAGAGGGCCGGGACCTGTTGGGCTGCAGCCGGCCAGGAGCGGAAGTTCCCGGTAACGCCCTCCAGTTCACCGTTTGACGGCCGCATGCGCTCCGGTCCAGCGAACTGCAAGTCGGTGCTCATGGTGAGGGAACGTTGAATATCAGGCAGGTCGTCGTACCGTGAGCGAGCAAGCGACCTTGCGCGTCAGTCAGTCTGCCTTCCGCCGTGCCGGCGCGGCGGCCAATGCTCAGGACCTTGCCCTCCGCACGAACCAAACCGGTTGTACTCGCTATGGGGCGGACGAACGAAATCTTGAATTCGAGTGTCGTCGACACGATGCCCTTTTCCACAGTCGATTGAACCGCGAGCCCCATGCAGCTATCAAGTAGCGTCGCGGCCAATCCGCCATGAACCGTACCCCACGGATTGAAATGGTGTTCGCCTGGCTCCGCCGCGACGACGACGCGCCCGTTCTCCGCCTCAACTATGTCGTAGCCGAGTGTCTGTGCCATCTGGTTCACGGGCAACGTGCCCATGGCCAGACCTCGCACGAATTCGAGACCGGTCAGCGATCGAAGCTGATCCGGTCTGACGACCCCATATGACTTGCCCGTGCCTGATCCGTGCATGGATGCTCTCAGGGTTGAACACGGCAACTCTAGTGACGGATCTGGATGGGGTCTGGCCGTTTGCGGACTTCTCCTAGGCGATCGGACCCGCGCAGAGAGGCCGCCTTCGCGAAGCTGCTCTGTCCGCTCGAAGCACCGGGCAGCCGAACCTCAGGCCGATGCCGAATACACCGACAGCCTGAACCGCGGCATCAGTCCACCACGTAGCGCAGCGGCCCCATCCGCGCTCGCAGCGCCTTCACCTCGTCCCGCACGCCGGCGCCCTCGCCGGCCAGTGCGCGGGCGATCCAGCCGGCCAGCATCGGCATGTCCTGCGGGCCGAGGCCCAGGCGCACGATCTCGGGCACGCCCAGGCGCAGGCCGTTGACGTCACCGTCCACCGGCGGCAGCGGCAGGCCGATGCCGCAGGCGAGCAGGCCGCCCTCGGCCAGCAGCTTCGCGGCGCGCTGGCCGCCGCCCCAGCGCGCGGCTTCCAGGGCGAACTGGTGCGATTGCGTGAAGCCGCGCGCCTTCGCGAACACCGGCAGGCCCAGGGCATCCAGCGCCGCGGCCAGCGCCTGCGCCGTCTCGCGCATGGCGGCGCCGCAAGCCGGGCCGTGCACCTTCCAGTCGAGCAGCGAGCGGGCCAGCGCGGCCACGCGGCCGGCGTCGAAGTTGGCCGTGAGGCCGGGGTACGCGATGGCGTCGATGCGCTCCATCAGCGCCGCATCGTTGGAGACGATCAGCCCGCCGGCGGGACCACCGAGGCTCTTGTAGGTGCTCATCGTGACCACGTCTGCACCTTCGGCCAGCGGATGCGGCCAGGCGTGGCCGGCGACCATGCCCGACAGGTGCGCCGCGTCGAACATCAGCCGCGCGCCCACAGCGTCGGCGATCTCGCGCAGGGCCGGCACCGGGTGCGGGAACAGGTTCAGGCTGCCGCCGATGGTGACGAGGCGCGGCCGCAGCTCGGCCGCCAGCGCGCGCAGCGCATCCACGTCCACCGTGTAGCCGTCGGCCTGCACCGGCGCGGGCACGGTCTTCAGGCCGTACAGGCCGGCCGCGCCGGCGGCATGGTGCGTCACGTGGCCGCCGATGGCAGGCGGCGGCGCGATGATCGTGTCGCCCGGCCGGCAGGTCGCCATGAAGACGTACAGGTTGGCCAGCGCGCCGGAGGCCACGCGTACCTCGGCGAAGCGCGCGCCGAAGACCTCGGCCGCCAGCTCGGCGGCGATGACCTCGATGCGCTCGATGGCCGCGAGGCCGGTCTCGTACTTGTCGCCGGGATAGCCCAGCGAGGCGCGCGAGCCCAGGCCGCAGGCCAGCAGCCGCTCGGCCGCCGGGTTCATCACGTTGGTGGCCGGGTTGAGGTTCAGGCCCTCGCCGTCGTGCAGGCGGTGGTTCTCGGCGACGAGCCGATCGAGCTCGGCCGCGACACCCGCCGCATCCAGCCCGGCCGCGTGGCCGGCGATGGCGAGCACATGGTCCTCGACGGCGGCCGGCGGCCAGGAGCGGCGCTGCAGGGCGGGCACCGTCACGCCACGCGCTCCGCGATCAGCACCGCGAAGAAGCCCAGCGCCGCGATCAGCGTCCACTTGAGCACGATCCAGCCGATGCGGCGGTACTTCATCTGGCCGGTGGCGGCGTAGAAGGCGAAGCACACGCCCGCCACCAGCAGCAACAGCAGGATGGCCCAGCGGAACAGCAGCATGCGCGGGCGTGGCCGGCGGCGGCCCTACCAGGCGCGCGCCACTTCGGCGAAGCCGCGCGGGGCGGCGCGCTCGTCGTCGAAGGTGACGAGGCGCCAGGCCTTCGGCTGCGCGAGCAGCGCGCGCAGCAGCTTGTTGTTCAGCGCGTGGCCGGAGCGGAAGGCGCTGTAGGCGGCCAGCAGCGGGTGGCCGACGATGTAGAGGTCGCCCATCGCATCGAGGATCTTGTGCTTGACGAACTCGTCGTCGTAGCGCAGCCCGCCGGCATTGAGCACCTTGGTGTCGTCCATGACGATCGCGTTGTCCAGCCCGCCGCCCAGCGCCAGGCCCCGGCTGCGCATGTACTCCACCTCCTTGGTGAAGCCGAAGGTGCGCGCGCGTGCGATGTCGCGGTTGTACTGGCCGCTGCCGAGGTCGAACTCGAAGCGCTGGCCGGTGGAGTTGACGACCTTGTGGGCGAAGTCGATCTCGAAGCTGAGCCTGAAGCCGTGGTACGGGTCGAGCCGCGCCCACTTCTCGTCGGCGCCCTCGCCTTCGCGCACCTCGACCGGCTGCAGCACCTCGATGAAGCGGCGCGGCGCCTTCTGCAGCTCGACGCCGGCGCTCTGCAGCAGGAACACGAACGAGGCGGCCGAGCCGTCGAGGATCGGCACCTCGTCGGCCGTGATGTCGATGTAGAGGTTGTCGATGCCGATGCCGGCGCAGGCCGACATGATGTGCTCCACCGTCTGCACCTTGGCGCCGCCGTTGGAGACGGTGGAGGCCAGCCGCGTGTCGGTGACCGCCTCGGCGTTCATCGGGATCTCCACCGGCTCCGGCAGGTCCACCCGCCGGAACACGATCCCCGTGTCGGCCGGTGCCGGCCGCAGCGTCAGTTCCACCCGCTGCCCGCTGTGCAGCCCCACGCCGACGGCGCGGGAGATGGACTTGAGGGTGCGTTGCTGGAGCATCCGGGCGATTTTAGGTGCCGCCCTCTCCTGGCGCGTCCTCAGCCTGTCTATGGCCGCAATAGCCATCATGAGCACCCGACGGCGTCGATTGATGGCCCAGACGGCGTAGCGAGCGCCCCGAGGTTGCGCCGAGCATCGCAGCCGTACCTGGGTACGGCGAGAAGCGCAGGCGCAAGATCGGGGCGCGCAGTAGCCGTATGGGCCATCAATCCGCCATCAGTCGGCTTGGCGGCGGAGGAAGGCGGGGATCTCGAAATCGTCCATCCCGCCCGCCGTCAGCGCATCGATCTTGGCGGCGGCGTTGGTGCGGTTGGTCCCCCACACGCGCGGCACCGTCAGCGGGTCGTACGCCGGCTGCTGCCCCAGGCCCGTGCCCACGTTCGGCACGCCGAAGGGGATGTTGTCGGTGCCGGTGCGGATGACCTGCAGCTCGGGCTGGCCGCGGCCGGCGTTCTGGCGCGACAGGCCGGTGGCCACCACCGTCACGCGCATCTCGTCGCCCAGGCGCTCGTCGTAGGCGGCGCCGTAGATGACGTGCGCATCGGGCGAGGCGTACGCGCGGATGGTGTTCATCGCCAGCTTCGATTCCGACAGCTTGAGCGAGGCCTTCGATGCCGTCACCAGCACCAGCACGCCCTTGGCGCCCGAGAGGTCGATGCCCTCCAGCAGCGGGCAGGCCACGGCCTGCTCGGAGGCGATGCGGGCGCGGTCGGGGCCGCTGGCCGAGGCGGTGCCCATCATGGCCTTGCCGGGCTCGCCCATCACGGTGCGCACGTCCTCGAAGTCGACGTTCACGTGGCCGTACTCGTTGATGATCTCGGCGATGCCGCCGACGGCGTTCTTCAGCACGTCGTTGGCGTGGCCGAAGGCCTCTTCCTGCGTCACGTCGTCGCCCAGCACGTCGAGCAGCTTCTCGTTCAGGATGACGATGAGCGAATCGACGTTGGCTTCCAGCTCGGCCAGGCCCTGCTCGGCGTTGGTCATGCGCTTGCCGCCTTCCCAGTCGAAAGGCTTGGTCACCACGCCGACGGTGAGGATGCCCATTTCCTTGGCCACGCGGGCGATCACCGGCGCCGCGCCGGTGCCAGTGCCGCCGCCCATGCCGGCGGTGATGAACAGCATGTGGGCGCCTTCGATGGCCTGGCGGATGTCGTCCACCGCCACCTCGGCCGACTCGCGGCCGATCTGGGGCTTGCTGCCGGCGCCGCGGCCGGTCAGGCCCAGCTGCAGCGACTTGTGCGAATGGCCGCGGTTGAGGGCCTGCGCGTCGGTGTTCGCGCAGATGAATTCCACCCCCTGCACGCCGCGCTCGATCATGTGGGCCACGGCGTTGCCGCCGCCGCCGCCGACACCGATCACCTTGATCTGCGTGCCCCGGTTGAACTCTTCGGTTTCGATCATTTCGATGGGCATCATGGACTCCTTGATTGCTTGCAGTTGCCGTGTTTGAAAGAAGATTGCTTTTTGGTGTTGCTCGTGATCCGTGAGTGAACGCGCCGGGCGTCAGGGCGGTGGACCGCGCCGCCGCCATCGCTCGTTGAAGTGGCGCGGCGGACTGCGCACAAGAAAACGCCGGGCCGCCCCAAGTTTTCTTGCCCCCCTCGGGGGGCGGGCTGGGCAACGCCCAGCCCTGGGGGCTCGGTTCATCAGCCAGAGATCGTGCGGATAGAGCATCAGAAGTTCCCCACGATGAAGTCCTTGAAGCGGCCGAAGGCCGTCTTCACCGAACCACTCTTCTGTGCCACCTTGTAGCCGCGCATGCGGGCGTGGCGTGCCTCTTCGAGCAGGCCCATCACGGTGGCGGCGCGCGGCTGGGCCACCATGTCCGACAGCGCGCTCGAATACTTGGGGATACCGCGCCGCACCGGCTTGAGGAAGATGTCCTCGGCCAGCTCGACCATGCCGGGCATCACCGCGCTGCCACCGGTGAGCACCACGCCGGACGAGAGCACTTCCTCGTAGCCCGACTCGCGCACCACCTGCTGCACCAGCGAGAAGATCTCCTCGATGCGCGGCTCGATCACGCCGGCCAGCGCCTGCTTGCTGAGCATGCGCGGGCCGCGGTCGCCCAGGCCGGGCACTTCCACCTGCGTCTCGGGATCGGCCAGCAGCTGCTTGGCGAAGCCGTTCTCGACCTTGATGTCCTCGGCGTCCTTGGTCGGCGTGCGCAGCGCCATCGCGATGTCGCTGGTGATCAGGTCGCCGGCGATGGGGATGACGGCCGTGTGGCGGATCGCGCCACCGGTGAAGATGGCCACGTCGGTGGTGCCGGCGCCGATGTCCACCAGCACCACGCCCAGCTCGCGCTCGTCCTCGGTCAGCACCGCCTGGCTGGAGGCCAGCGGGTTGAGCATGAGCTGGTCCACCTCCAGCCCGCAGCGGCGCACGCACTTGATGATGTTCTCGGCCGCGCTCTGGGCGCCGGTGACGATGTGCACCTTGGCCTCCAGCCGCATGCCGCTCATGCCGATGGGCTCCTTGACGTCCTGCCCGTCGATCACGAACTCCTGCGGCTCCACCAGCAGCAGGCGCTGGTCGCTGGAGATGTTGATGGCGCGCGCCGTCTCGACCACGCGGGCGACGTCGGTGGCGGTGACTTCCTTGTCCTTGACGGCCACCATGCCGCTGGAGTTGATGCCGCGGATGTGGCTGCCGGTGATGCCGGTGTAGACGCGGCCGATCTTGCAGTCCGCCATGAACTCGGCTTCCTTGAGCGCCTGCTGGATGCTCTGCACGGTGGCGTCGATGTTCACCACCACGCCGCGCTTGAGCCCGTTGCTCGGCGCCACGCCCAGGCCCGCGAGCTTGAGCTCGCCGCCGGGCAGCACCTCGGCCACCACCGCCATCACCTTGGCGGTGCCGATGTCGAGCCCGACAACCAGGTCTTTGTAGTCTTTGGCCATTGTGAGATGTCCTCGCGGTTCCTTCTTTCGCTCTTCTCGCTATTTCTTCCGTTGCGGCGGCGGCGCGCCCTCGGGCGTCACCGTCACGCCGCGCAGGCGGATGGCGTAGGCATCGGCATGGCGCAGGTCGGCGCTTTCCACCGAATCCACCGTGCGCCCGTACTGCGCCGCCACGTGGCGCACGCTGCGCAGGAAGCGCTCCACGCGCGCCTTGACCTCGTCGGCGTTGCCGCGCCCCAGCTCGATCGTGGCGCCGTTGGCCAGCCGCACCTGCCAACTGCCGCGGCTCGACAGGCCCAGGCCCTCGGCCTCCAGCTGGGCCGACTCGAACAGCGGCACCAGCTCGCGGTACATGCCCAGCACGTGGCCGGCCTGGTCGTCCGGGCCGGCCAGGCGCGGCAGGTCGTCGGCCGCCTCGGCGCTGTTGGCGTCGAACACCTCGCCGTAGCTGTTGACCAGGCGCGACTCCGACTCCTCGCCCCAGTGCGCCACCGGCACGTGCTCGGTCAGGGTGGCGTGCAGCTTGTCGGGGAACTCGCGCCGCACCACGGCCTTGCGCACCCAGGGCACCGACTCGAAGGCGGCGCGCGCCTTGGCCAGGTCGACGGTGAAGAAGTTGCCGCGCAGCTGCGGCGCCACGTTGGCGCGCAGCGTGATGGCGTTGTTGTGCGTCACGTCGCCGTCGACCTTGATGCCGGCCAGCGGGAAGAAGGGCTGGCGCAGCACCCACCACGCGCCGGCGGCCAGCAGCATCACGCCGACGAGCGCGAACAGCAGCGTCGCCAGCACGTTCATGAGCCGGACGTCGAAGGGCGCGGGCAGGGTCTCGGCCATGGTCGGGCGCTTCAGGCGCGGCCCTCCGGCGGTGCCGCGTCGAGCGTGGCCGTGGCCAGCACGCGCAGGCACAGTTCCTCGTAGCCGATGCCGGCGGCGCGCGCCGACATCGGCACCAGCGAGTGGCTGGTCATGCCGGGCGAGGTGTTCATCTCCAGCAGGAAGGGCTTGCGGTCGCTGGCGCGGATCATCAGGTCGGCCCGGCCCCAGCCGCGGCAGCCCAGCGTGCGGTAGGCGGCCAGGGTGACGTGGCGGATCTCCTCCTCCAGCGCGTCGGGCAGGCCGGCCGGGCAGTGGTACTTGACCTCGTCGGTGAAGTACTTGTTCTGGTAGTCGTAGGCGCCCTCGGGCGCGGCGATGCGCACCACCGGCAGCGCCACCGCATCGAGGCCACTGCCGAGCACCGGGCAGGTGACTTCCTCGCCCTCGATGAACTCCTCGCACAGCACGTCGGGGTCGTATGTGGCCGACAGCTTCACCGCATCCTGCATCTCGGAGTAGCCGCGCACCTTGGTCACGCCGATGGAGGAGCCCTCGCGCGGCGGCTTGACGATCAGCGGCAGGCCCAGCACGTCGGGCACGGCGCGCACCTGCTCGCGCGACTGCTGGTCGAAGGCCAGGCGCACGTACTTCGGCGTGGGCAGGCCGTCGGCCTGCCACAGGCGCTTGGTCATCACCTTGTCCATCGCCACGCTGGAAGCCATGACGCCGGAGCCGGTGTAGGGGATGCCGAGCAGCTCCAGCGCGCCCTGCACCGTGCCGTCCTCGCCGTGGCGGCCGTGCAGCGCGATGAAGCAGCGCGCGAAGCCCTCGCGCTTCAGGTCGGCCAGGTCGCGCCGGGCCGGGTCGAAGGCGTGCGCGTCGACGCCGCGCGAGCGCAGCGCCTCCAGCACGCCGGTGCCGGACATCAGCGACACCTCGCGCTCGGCGGAGCTGCCGCCGAAGAGCACCGCCACCTTGCCGAAAGCCTGAGGGTCCATCGGGTTCACGTCGCCCGTCCTTCCTGCGCGGATGCGCCGCCGGCCAGCGCCACCACCTTGCCCGGCACCGCGCCGATGGAGCCGGCGCCCATGCACAGCACCACGTCGCCGTCGCGTGCGTTGTCGAGCACGGCCTGCGGCATGGCGCCGATGTCGTCCACGAACACCGGCTCGACCTTGCCGGCCACGCGCAGCGCGCGCGCCAGGCTGCGGCCGTCGGCCGCCACGATGGCCGGCTCGCCGGCGGCGTAGACCTCCGACAGCAGCACCGCGTCGGCACTGCCGATCACCTTGACGAAGTCCTCGAAGCAGTCGCGCGTGCGGGTGTAGCGGTGCGGCTGGAAGGCCAGCACCAGCCGGCGACCGGGGAAGGCGCCGCGCGCGGCGGCCAGCGTGGCGGCCATCTCGACCGGGTGGTGGCCGTAGTCATCGATCAGCGTGAAGCGGCCGCCGGCGGGCGCCGCGATCTCGCCGTAGCGCTGGAAGCGCCGGCCCACGCCCTTGAAATCGGCCAGGCCGCGCTGCACCGCCTCGTCGGGGATGCCCAGCTCCACCGCCATCGCGATGATGGACAGCGCGTTGCGCACGTTGTGCTCGCCGGCCAGGTTGAGCACCACCGGCAGGTCGGGCAGCGTGACGCCGTTGCGCCGCTGCGCAGTGAAGTGCATCTGCGCGCCGACGGCCCGCACGTCGACGGCGCGCACCTGGGCATCCTCGCCGAAGCCGTAGCTGGTCACCGGGCAGGTGACCTGCGGCACGATGCCGCGCACCGCCGGGTCGTCGGTGCACAGGATCGCCACGCCGTAGAAGGGCATGCGGTGCAGGAAGTCGACGAAGGCCTGCTGCAGCCGGCCGAAGTCGTGGCCGTAGGTCTCCATGTGGTCGGCGTCGATGTTGGTGACGACCGCCATCACGGGCAGCAGGTTGAGGAAGGAGGCGTCGGACTCGTCGGCCTCGACCACGATGTAGTCGCCGCCGCCCAGCCGCGCGTTGGCGCCGGCGCTGTTCAGGCGCCCGCCGATGACGAAGGTCGGGTCGAGCCCCGCCGCCGCCAGCACGCTGGCTGCCAGGCTGGTGGTGGTGGTCTTGCCGTGCGTGCCGGCGATGGCGATGCCCTGCTTCAGGCGCATCAGCTCGGCCAGCATCAGGGCGCGCGGCACCACCGGGATCTTCTTCGCGCGCGCGGCGATCACCTCGGGGTTGTCGGGCTTCACCGCGGTGGACGTGACGACCGCGTCGGCGCCGTCGATGTGCGCCGCCGCGTGGCCGACGAAGGTGCGGATGCCCAGCCCGGCCAGCCGGCGCAGCGTCGCGCTGTCGGCCAGGTCGGAGCCGGAGATGGCGTAGCCCAGGTTCAGCAGCACCTCGGCGATGCCGCTCATGCCGGAGCCGCCCACGCCGACGAAGTGGATGTGGCGGATGGCGTGCTTCATGCGCGGTCCCCTTTCACGAGTTCCTCGCAGGCGTTCGCCACCTCCCGGGTGGCCTCGGTCTTTTCGAGCGTCTTGGCCTTCAGCGCGCGGTCCAGCAGCGCGGGGCGTTCGGTTTTCTGGAGCAAGTCGGACAGCAGTTCAGGGGTCAGGTCGGTCTGCTGCACCAGCCAGGCCGCGCCCGCGTCGGCAAGGAAGCGGGCGTTGGTGGTCTGGTGGTCGTCGACCGCCGAGGGAAAGGGAACGAACAGCGCGGCGGCGCCCACGGCGGCGATCTCGGTCACCGTGCTGGCGCCGGCGCGCGCCACGATCAGGTCGGCCTCGGCGTACGCCTCGGCCGGGTGGTCGATGAAGGGCGTCAGCTCGGCCTCGACGCCGGCGGCCGCGTAGTTGGCGCGCAGCTCGTCGATCTGCTTCGCGCCGCTCTGGTGCAGCACGATCGGCCGCTGCGCCTCGGCGATGCGCGCCAGCGCCTTCGGCACGACGGCGTTGAGCGCCCTGGCGCCCAGGCTGCCGCCGACGACCAGCAGCTTCAGCGGCCCGCCGCGGCCGGCGAAGCGCTCGGCCGGCGGCGGCTGGCGCAGGAACTCCTCGCGCAGCGGGTTGCCCACCCACCTGGCCTTGGGCATCACGTCGGGAAAGGCGGTGAACACCCGGTCGGCCACGCCGGCCAGCACCTTGTTGGCCATGCCGGCGACCGAGTTCTGCTCGTGCAGCACCAGCGGCTTGCCCAGCAGCACGCCCATCATCCCGCCCGGGAAGGTGATGTAGCCGCCCAGGCCGACCACCACGTCGGGCTTCACGCGCCGCACCACCGCGATGCTCTGCCAGAAGGCGCGCAGCAGCTTGAAGGGCAGCGTGGCGAGCGTCACCAGGCCCTTGCCGCGCACGCCGCCGAACTGCACCGGCTCGAAGGCGAAACCGCGCGGCGGCACCAGCTGCTCCTCCATGCTGCCCGGCGCGCCCAGCCAGTGCACGCGCCAGCCGCGCGCGCGCAGCTCTTCCGCCACGGCCAGGCCGGGGAAGATGTGGCCGCCGGTGCCGCCTGCCATGACGAGCGCAGTCCTCACACGCGCCCTCCCCGCATCAGCGGCGCTGACGCGCCTCGCAGCGCTGCGCGCTGCACGCGGTTGTGGTGAAACCGCATCCTCATACGCGGCCTCCGCGCATGAGGACGCGGTTTTCGTAGTCCACCCGCAGCACCAGCGCCAGGGCGATCAGGTTCAGCAGCATGGCCGAGCCGCCGAAGCTCATCAGCGGCAGGCCCAGGCCCTTGGTGGGCAGCGCGCCCAGGTTGACGCCCACGTTGATGAAGGCCTGGAAGCCGATCCAGATGCCCACGCCCTGCGCCACCAGCCCGGCGAAGACGCGGTCCAGCGCGATCGCCTGGCGACCGATGTGCATGATGCGGCGCGTCAGCCAGAAGAACAGGCAGATGATCAGCAGCATGCCGACCAGGCCGAACTCCTCGCCCAGCACGGCCAGCAGGAAGTCGGTGTGCGCCTCGGGCAGCCAGTGCAGCTTCTCGACGCTGCCGCCCAGGCCGACGCCGAAGATCTCGCCGCGGCCGATGGCGATGAGCGCGTGCGAGAGCTGGTAGCCCTTGCCCAGCGCGTGCTCCTCGCTGAAGGGGTCGAGGTAGGCGAAGATGCGCTCGCGCCGGAACTGGCTGGTCGCGATGATCAGGGCGAAGGCCGCCACCACCAGCGTCGCGATCACGAAGAACATGCGCGCGTTGACGCCGCCCAGGAACAGGATGCCCATGGCGATCACCGCGATCACCATGAAGGCGCCCATGTCGGGCTCGGCCAGCAGCAGCATGCCGATCACGAACACGGCGATGCCCATCGGCGCGACGGCGCGGAAGAAGCGCTCCTTGATCTCCATCTTGCGCACCATGTAGCTGGCGGCGTAGAGCACCATCGCCAGCTTGGCCAGCTCCGAGGGCTGGAAGTTCATGATGCCCAGCGGCAGCCAGCGGCGCGCGCCGTTGACCACGCGGCCGATGTGCGGCACCAGCACCAGTACCAGCAGCAGGATGGAGGCGATGAAGAGCCACGGCGCGATGCGCTCCCAGGCGCGCATCGGCACCTGGAAGGCCAGCAGCCCGGTGACGAAGGCGATGGCGATGAAGGCCGCGTGCCGCAGCACGAAGAAGCCCTGGCCGTAGTTGGCGCGCGCGAAGCGCGGGTTGTCGCCCAGCGCGATGGAGGCCGAATACACCATCACCAGCCCCCAGGCCAGCAGCGCGACGATGACCCACAGCATCGCCTGGTCGAAGCCCAGCACGCGCACCGGCGCCGCCTTGGTCTGGGTGAAGTCGCCGCCGCCCAGGCGCACCGGCAGGTGCATCGGCAGCGCGTCGACGCCGCTGCGGGCGCGGCGGAACAGGCCGGACAGGAAGCCCGGGCGGGCGTTGGGCGTGGCGGCGGCCGCGGGGCTGCTCATGGCGTGCTGTCTCCCTCGATGGACGCCGCGGCGCCTTCGCGCAGCGGCGACGGGTCGTCGGCCAGCGCCTCGACGGCGCTGCGGAACACCTCGGCGCGGTGCGCGTAGTCGCGGAACATGTCGAAGCTGGCGCAGGCCGGCGACAGCAGCACCGCGTCGCCGGGCCGCGCGCCGCGGCCGGCCAGCAGCACGGCCTCGTCCATCGACGCGGCGTCCAGCAGCGGCACGCCGGTGCCTTCCAGGGCGGCGCGCAGGATCGGCGCGTCGCGGCCGATCAGCACCACGGCCCGCGCGTGGCGGCCCACCGGCTCGGCCAGCGGGCCGAAGTCCTGGCCCTTGCCCTCGCCGCCGGCGATCAGCACGATGCGCCGGTCGACGCCGAGGCCCAGCAGCGCGGCCGCCGTGGCGCCGACGTTGGTGCCCTTGCTGTCGTCGAAGAACTCGATGTCGTCGACCAGCGCGACCGGCTCGACGCGGTGCGGCTCGCCAGCGTACTCGCGCAGGCCGTAGAGCATCGGGGCCAGCGGGCAGCCGGCGGCCACGGCCAGCGCCAGCGCGGCCAGGGCGTTCATGGCGTTGTGCTGGCCGCGGATGCGCAGCGCGTCGGCCGGCATCAGGCGCTGCAGGTGGATCTCCTCCTCCTGCGCGGCGCCGCGCTTGCGCTTCTGGGTCTCGTCGGCCTCGTGCGCGCGCACCAGCCAGGCCATGCCGTTGACGCGCTCGATGCCGAAGTCGCCCGGCCGCTGCGGCAGGCTGGCGCCGAAGGTGACGTGCGCGCGCTGCTGCGGTCGCTGCAGCTTCACGCGCACCGGCGGCGGCAGCAGGGCCATGACGGCCGGGTCGTCGCGGTTCAGGACCATCAGGCCGCGCTCGCCGAAGATGCGGGCCTTGGCCGCGGCGTAGGCGTCCATGTCGCCGTGCCAGTCGAGGTGGTCCTGGGTGATGTTGAGCACCGTGGCGGCGGTGGGCTCGAAGCCGCGCACGCCGTCGAGCTGGAAGCTGGACAGCTCCAGCACCCACACCTGCGGCAGCGTGCCCGCGTCGATGCGCTCGGCCAGCGTGTCGAGCAGGCTCGGGCCGATGTTGCCGGCCACGGCCACCGTGCGGCCGGCCCGCTCGATCAGCAGGCCGGTGAGCGAGGTGACGGTCGTCTTGCCGTTGGTGCCGGTGACGGCGAGCACGGCGGGGCGGTAGCCGGCCTCGGCCGGCGGCGGGGCGATGACGGGCGCGGGCGCCTCATCGTCGGAGGCGGGCGCTTCGGCGGCGCCGGCTTCGGCCGGCGCCGCGGCAACGTCCGTGTCCTCGGGCGCTTCATCCGCCTCGGCCACCACCGGCACGTCGGCCTCGCGCAAATCGGCCAGCGCCTGCACGAACAGGTCCAACTCGCCACCCACCGGCAGGCCGATGGCGCGCGCCGCGTCGGCCACCGGCGCGATGGCGGCCGGCGACAGCCCGGGCGAGCGGTACACCGCGCGGATCGGCGTGCCTTCCACCAGCGCCGCGCCGAACGGGCCGCCGACGAAGGTCACCTGCGGCAGCTGCTCGCGCAACGCCGCCAGCTGCGGCGGTGCCTCGCGCGTGTCGGCCACCGTCACCTGCGCGCCGTGGCGCGCGCACCAGCGCGCCATCGCCAGCCCGGACGCGCCGAGGCCGAGGACGAGGACGTGGAGGTCTTGGAGGTGCTTCATCGGCGTGGCTTCTTCACCGCAGCTTCAGGGTCGACAGGCCCACCAGGCACAGCAGCATGGTGATGATCCAGAAGCGCACCACCACCTGGGTCTCGCGCCAGCCGCTCTTCTCGAAGTGATGGTGCAAGGGTGCCATCTTCAGCACGCGCCGGCCCTCGCCGTAACGTTTCTTCGTGTATTTGAAGTAGCTGACCTGTGCCATCACCGAGATGGCCTCGACCACGAAGATGCCGCCCATCACGAAGAACACGATCTCCTGCCGCACGATGACGGCCACCGTGCCCAGCGCGCCGCCGAGCGCCAGCGCGCCGACGTCGCCCATGAAGACCTGCGCCGGGTGCGTGTTGAACCACAGGAAGGCCAGGCCTGCCCCGGCCATCGCCGAGCAGAACACCAGCAGCTCGCCCGAGCCGGGGATGTGCGGGAACAGCAGGTACCTGCTGTAGACGGCGCTGCCGGTGACGTAGGCGAACACGCCCAGCGCCGAGCCGACCATCACCACCGGCATGATCGCCAGCCCGTCGAGCCCGTCGGTCAGGTTGACGGCGTTGCTGGCACCGACGATGACCAGGTAGGTCAGGATCACGAAGCCGATGCCGCCCAGCGGGTAGCTGATCTCCTTGAAGAAGGGCAGCAGCAGGTGCGTCTTGGGCGGGAAGTCCATGTCGAAGCCGGAACTCACCCAGTTGACGAACAGCTCCAGCACGCGGCCGTTGGAGCTCTCGGAGATCGCGAACAGCAGGTAGAAGGCGGCGACCAGGCCGATCAGCGACTGCCAGAAGTACTTCTCGCGCGAGCGCATGCCCTCCGGGTCCTTGTGGACCACCTTGCGCCAGTCGTCCACCCAGCCGATGGCGCCGAAGCCCAGCGTGACCCACAGCACGATCCAGACGAAGCGGTTGGACAGGTCGAACCACAGCAGCGTGGCCAGCGCGATCGAGAACAGCACCAGCACGCCGCCCATGGTGGGCGTGCCGCTCTTGGTGAGGTGCGTCTCCATCGCGTAGCCGCGCACCGGCTGGCCGATCTTCAGCGCCGCCAGGCGGCGGATCATCCAGGGGCCGGTGGCCAGGCCGAACACCAGCGCCGTCACCGCCGCCATCAGCGCGCGGAAGGTCAGGTACTGGAACACGCGCAGGAAGCCCAGCTCCGGCGAGAGGGTCTGCAACCATTGGGCCAGGCTCAGCAGCATGGGCGTGCGCCGGGTTCATGCACCATGGCCGGCCTCCTTGTTGTCGTTGGGGGCCGGGGCGAGCGCGGCCTCGATGGCCTGCACCACGCGCTCCATGCGCATGAAGCGCGAGCCCTTGACCAGCACGCTGCCCCACTCGGGCAGGCGCGCCAGCACGGCGGCGTCGAGCGCCTCGACGTCGGCGAAGTGGCGGCCCTGTGCGCCGAAGGCGGCGACGGCGTGCGCGCAGGCCTCGCCCAGGCCGTACAGCGTATCGATGCCGCGCCGGCGCGCCCAGTCGCCGATCTCGGCGTGGAATTGCGGGCCCTGGTCGCCGACCTCGCCCATGTCGCCCAGCACCAGCAGGCGCGGGCCGGGCAGTTCGGCCAGCACGTCGACGGCGGCGCGCGCCGAGTCGGGGTTGGCGTTGTAGCTGTCGTCCACCAGCGTCAGCGGCGCGGCGCCGGCGCGCGCCACCAGGCGGCTGCGCGAGCGACCCTTGACCGGCTCGAAGGCCGCCAGGCCCTGCGCGATCTCGTCCAGCGAGACGCCGGCGGCCAGCGCGCAGGCGGTGGCCGCCAGCGCGTTGTGCAGGTTGTGGCGGCCGGCGATGGCCAGGCGCGCCTGCAGCGGCCCGAGCGGCGTGCGGATCTCCAGCCGCCAGGCGTCGCCCTGCCAATGCGCCTCGCCGAGGGCGATGTCAGCGTCGGGCGAGGTGCCGAAGCGGATGCAGCGCCGGCCGGCCTCCTCGCGCGCCAGCGATTCCCACAGCTCGCTGTAGGGGTCGCCGGCCGGGAAGATGGCCGTGCCCTGCGGCGGCAGCGCGGCGAACACGCTGCCGTTCTCGCGCGCCACCGCTTCCACCGTGGCCATGAACTCCTGGTGCTCGCGCTGGGCGTTGTTGACCAGCGCGACGGTCGGCTGCGCGATGGCGCCCAGCCGTGCGATCTCGCCCGGGTGGTTCATGCCCAGTTCGACCACGGCCAGGCGGTGCTCGGGCCGCAGGCGCAGGAGCGTCAGCGGCAGGCCGACCTCGTTGTTGAAGTTGCCCTCGGTGGCCAGCGCGCGCGCGCCGGCCGAGGCGCGCAGGATCGAGGCGATCATCTGCGTCACCGTGGTCTTGCCGTTGCTGCCGGTGACGGCGATCAGCGGCAGCTCGTACTGCAGCCGCCAGCCGCGCGCGATGGCGCCCAGGGCGGCCAGGGTGTCGGGCACCTCCAGCCCGGGCAGGCCGGCGGCCGCGAGGCCGGCGTTCGCCACCGCGGCCACGGCGCCGTGCGCGCGCGCCTGCGGCAGGAAGGCGTGGCCGTCGAAGCGCTCGCCCTTCAGGGCCACGAAGAGATCGCCCGCCGCCAGGGTGCGGCTGTCGGTGTGGACGCGCGCCACCGGCGCGGCACCATCGCCCACCAGCCGGGCGCCCGGCACCCAGGCGGCGGCCTGCTGCAGCGTGAAGAGCGGCGCCGCGGTCATGCGGCGCTCCTGGCGCGCAGCGCGGCCTCGGCCTGCACGCGGTCGGAGAAGGGCAGGCGGCGGCCGGCGATCTCCTGGTAGTCCTCGTGGCCCTTGCCGGCGATCAGCACCACGTCGGCCGCATCGGCCTGGGCGATCGTCTCCGCGATCGCGGCGGCGCGGTCGGGCTGGACCTGCGCCGCCTCCGGGCGCGCCAGGCCGCGCAGGATCTGGCTCAGGATCAGGTCCGGCGGCTCGCTGCGCGGGTTGTCGCTGGTGAGCACCACCACGTCGGCGCGCGCCTCGGCCACCGCGCCCATCATCGGGCGCTTGACCGGATCGCGGTCGCCGCCGCAGCCGAAGACGCACCACAGGCGCCCACCGCGCTGCGCGGCGAAGGAACGCAGGCCGGCCAGCGCCTTGTCCAGCGCATCGGGCGTGTGGGCGTAGTCGACCACGGCCAGCGGCTGGGTTGCGGGTCCCGGCACGATCTCCATGCGGCCGGGCACGCTGCCGAGGTGGCCGCAGGCGGCGACCGCGTCCTTCAGCGGCAGGCCCAGCGCCCGCAGCGTGCCGATCACGCCCAGCAGGTTGGCCACGTTGTATTCGCCGATCAGGCCGGTCGTCAGGCGCGCCGGCGCCATGCCGGCTTCCGCCACGGTGAAGCCCAGGCCCTGGCTGCCGTAGCCGATGTCGCGCGCCTCCAGCCGCGCGGCGCGGCCGGTGGACGACAGCGTCCAGATGTCCAGGCCGGGCGCGGCGCCCGCGTCGAGCAGGTCCTTGACGAGGGCCGCGCCCTGCACGTCGTCGATGTTGACCACCGCCGCGCGCAGGCCTGGCCAGCGGAAGAGTTCCGCCTTGGCCTGCCAGTAGGCCTCCATGCTGCCGTGGTAGTCCAGGTGGTCCTGCGTGAAGTTGGTGAACACCGCCACGGCGATGCGCGTGCCGTCCAGGCGCCGCTCGGCCAGGCCGATGGAGGAGGCCTCGATGGCGCAGGCGCCGAAGCCGGCGCGCACGAAGTGGCGCAGCGCCCGCTGCAGCATCACCGGGTCGGGCGTCGTCAGGCCGGTGTATTCCAGCGCTGGCGGCGTGCCCATGCCGAGGGTGCCGACGACGGCGCAGGGCGAGGCCTCGACGTGCGGGGCGGCCGTCAGCGCCTGCGCCAGCCACCAGGCGGTCGAGGTCTTGCCGTTGGTCCCGGTGACGGCCAGCACGTCGAGCGCGCGGGAGGGCTGCTCGTAGTAGGCGGCGGCGATCGGCCCGGTGGCGGCCTTGAGGCCGGCATAGGCGGCGATGGCAGCGCCGTCGGCGAAGCCGAAGGCCTCCGCGCCCTCCTGCTCCACCAGGCAGGCGGCGGCGCCCTGCGCCAGGGCGGCGCCGACGAACTGCCGGCCGTCGACCGCCGCGCCGGGCCAGGCGACGAAGCCGTCGCCCTGCCCCACGGCGCGGCTGTCGGCGAACAGCTCGCCGCGCACGCGCTGGTGCAGCCAGCGCGCGGCCTCGTCGGGGGTGTGGAGCTGCTGCAGGGCCATCAGAAACTCTCGTCCACGCCCTCGGTCACGACCAGGGGCTTGACGGCCAGGTCCGGCGGCACGTTCATCATGCGCAGCGTCTGCTGCACCACCTCGCTGAACACCGGCGCCGCCGCCAGGCCGCCGAAGTAGCGGCCGTCGCCGGGCTCGTCGATCATCACGCCGACGATGATGCGCGGCTTCTCGATCGGCGCCATGCCGGTGAACCAGGCGCGGTACTTGTTGCTGGCGTAGCCCTTGCCGACCTGCTTGTGCGCGGTGCCCGACTTGCCGCCGACGGAGTAGCCCACCGTCTGCGCCAGCGGCCCGGTGCCGCCGGGGCCGGCGGCCATCTGCAGCATGCGGCGCACCTCCAGCGCCGTGCTGGGCGAGAACACGCGGATGCCGGTGGCCGGATCGGCGTTCCTGAGCATGGTCATCGGGATGAGCTGCCCGTCGTGCGCGAAGGCGGTGTACGAGTGCACCATCTGCAGCAGCGAGGCCGAGATGCCGTAGCCGTAGGCCATGGTGGCCTGCTCCACCGGCTTCCAGCTCTTCCAGGGCCGCAGCCGGCCGGTGACGGCGCCGGGGAACTGGATCTGCGGCTTCTGGCCGTAGCCCAGCGCGGTGAAGGTGTCCCACATCTCCTGCGGGCTCATCTTCTGCGCGATCTTCAGGGCGCCGATGTTGCTGGACTTCTGGATCACGCCCTGCACCGTCAGCGTGCCGTAGTTGTGCGTGTCGCTGATGGTGAAGCCGCCGATCTGGTAGCGCCCGGGCGAGGTCTCGATCAGCGTCTGCGGCTTGACGCGCCCGGCCTCCAGCGCCATCGCGATGGTGATCGGCTTCATCGTCGAGCCGGGCTCGAACACGTCGGTCAGGGCGCGGTTGCGCAGCTGCTCGCCGGTGAGGTTCTGCCGCTTGTCGGGCACGTAGCTGGGGTAGTTGGCCAGCGCCAGCAGCTCGCCGGTGACGGCGTCGAGCACCACCACGCTGCCGGCCTTGGCCTTGCGCGCCGTCACGGCGTCGCGCAGCTTCTGGTAGGCGAAGAACTGCACCTTGCTGTCCACCGACAGCTGGATGTCCTTGCCGTCCACCGGCGGCACCACCTCGCCCACGCCCTCGATCACGCGGCCCAGCCGGTCCTTGATGACGCGCTGCGAGCCGGACTGGCCCGCCAGGGCCTTGTCGAAGGCCAGCTCGATGCCTTCCTGGCCGTGGTCCTCCACGTTGGTGAAGCCCACCACGTGCGCGGCCGCCTCGCCCTCGGGGTACTGGCGCTTGTATTCGCGCGTCTGGTGCAGGCCCTTGACGTTCAGCGCCGCGATCTGCTTGGCGATGGGCTCGTCGACCTGGCGCTGGATCCAGACGAAGGTCTTGTCCTCGTCGGCGAGCTTCTTGTCCAGGTCCTTCTGCGGCATGCCCAGCAGCCTGGCCACCTGGCGCAGCTTGGCCTTGGTGTCCGGGTCGTCGCGCTCGATGTCCTCGGGGATCGCCCAGACGCTGGGCGCGATCACGCTGGAGGCGAGGATCAGCCCGTTGCGGTCGAGGATGCGGCCGCGGTTGGCCGGCAGCACCAGCGTGCGCTCGAAGCGCACCGTGCCCTGGCGCTGGAAGAAGTCGTTGCCGAAGACCTGCACATAGGCCGCGCGCCCGGCCAGCACCACGAAGCCCAGCGCGATGCTGGCGACGATGAACTTGCTGCGCCAGACCGGCGTCTTGCTGGCCAGCAGGGGGCTGGTGGTGTAGCGCACGCTGCGGCTGGTGCTCATCGGGTCCTCCCCTGCGCGGCGCCGGCCGCGGTGGCCGGGCGCGCGCCCGGGCGGCCTGCCACGGCGGCGGGCGCGGCCGGCGGCGCGGGCGCCACGGCCGGGATCACCGTGCCGTCGGCCCGCACGTACTGGGTGATCGCCGGCGTGGTGGTGCGCATCTTCAGGCGCTCCTTGGCCAGCTTCTCGATGCGCAGCGGCGTGGCCTGCGCGCGCTTTTCGACCTGCAGGCGCTCGAACTCGGTCTCCAGCACCCGCGCGTCGCTCTGCGCGCGGTAGAGCTGGGTGTACAGCTGGCGCGAACGGTACTGCGTGTGGACCAGCACCATCGCGGTGGCGATCGCGGCCAGCAGCAGCAGCAGGTTCAGGCGGGTGATCAAGCGGCCACCTCCGTGCGCTCGGCCACGCGCAGGATGGCGCTGCGCGCCCGGGGGTTGGCCGCTACCTCGGCGGCGGAAGGCCGGATGCGGCCGAGCGCGCGCAGCTTCATCGCCTTCGGCGCGGCGAAGGGCGCGCGGCGGTCGTACACCTCGCGCGACTGGGCGGCGATGAACTGCTTGACGATGCGGTCTTCCAGCGAATGGAAGCTGATCACCGCCAGCCGGCCTCCGGGTTGCAGCACGGTCAGGCTCGCTTCGAGAGCCTGTTGCAGCTCTTCAAGCTCGGCGTTGACGTGAATCCGAAGAGCCTGAAATGTGCGCGTTGCAGGGTTCTGGCCCGGCTCGCGGGTTTTGACCGCGCCAGCCACGAGCTCGGCCAGCTCGGCGGTGGTTGAAACTGGGCCCCGTTCCTGTCGGCGAGCAGCAATCGCCTTTGCAATCTGAACAGCAAACCGTTCTTCGCCATAGTCACGAATCACCTCTGCAATCTGCTGTGTGTCGGCCGTCGCCAGCCACTCGGCCGCGCTCTGGCCGCGCGTGGTGTCCATGCGCATGTCCAGCGGGCCGTCGAAACGAAAAGAAAAACCCCGTGCGGGGTCGTCGATCTGGGGGGAGCTGACGCCGAGATCCATCAGGATCCCGGCCACGCTGCCCGGGGGCAGCGTCCCCAGCCCGGCAAAGCCTTCGTGCCGGATCGAGAAGCGCGCATCGGCGATGCGCCCGGCTTCCGCCACCGCCTCCGGGTCCTTGTCGAAGGCGAGCAGCCGGCCCTGCGGCCCCAGGCGCTCCAGGATGCGCCGCGCATGCCCGCCGCGCCCGAAGGTCGCGTCCACGAAGCAGCCCGCCGGCGGCGCCGCAGCGCCGCCCAGCAGCGCGTCGACGGCCTCGTCGAGCAGCACCGTGGTGTGGGCAAGGGGTGCGTTCAAGCGTCGGCCCCATCAGAACGCCAGGTCCTGCAGCGCCTGCGGGTCCATGGCCGCCAGGGCCTCAGCCTCCTTGGCGTCGTGCGTGGCCTTGTCCCACAGCTCGAAGTGCGTGCCCATGCCCAGCAGCAGGGTGTCGCGGGCGATGCCGGCGGCGGCGCGCAGCTCGGGCGACACCAGCACGCGGCCGGTGCCGTCCATGTCCACGTCCATGGCGTTGCCCAGGAACAGGCGCTTGTACCACTGCGCATTCATGGGCAGCGCCGCGATCTTGTCGCGGAACTTCTCCCATTCCGGGCGGGGGAAGATCATCAGGCAGCCGTGGGGATGGCGGGTGATCGTGAGCTGCCCGCCGGCCGTGGCCTGCAGGACGTCGCGATGCCGGGTCGGCACCGACAGCCGCCCCTTGGCATCCAGACTCAGCGATGAAGCGCCCTGAAACACGGCCCCGAAACCCCGATTCGGCAGTTGTCGGGGCGTGAAGGCCGGGTCGCCGTCACTTTTTCCCACTTAACTGCACTTTTTTGCACTGTAGCAGGAAACGACCCGTGCGCAACGCCGTGGGCGCTGTTTTTTGTAATGGAATCAAAGACTTAGCGCGCCTTCCTCCGCATGGATCAAGGCGCGAAAGTCTTTTAGAAGTAAGCACTTAGCAGAAGCACTGCAAGTGCTTCGTGAAGGGCGGGGCCGCCCTGGCGCCGCCTCAGAGGATGAAGCGGGAAAGGTCCTCGTCGTGACTTAGTGCCGCCAGGCGGGCATCCACGTAGGCGGCGTCGATGCGCACGGCCTGCCCTTCCAGCTTCGTCGCATCGAAGCTCACCTCGTCCAGCAGCCGCTCCATGACGGTCGACAGGCGCCGGGCGCCGATGTTCTCGGTGCGCTCGTTGACCTCGTAGGCGATGGTGGCCAGCCGGGTGATGCCGTCGGGCGTGAACTCCAGCGTCACGCCCTCGGTGCCCAGCAGCGCCTGGTACTGCTTGACCAGCGAGGCGCGCGTCTGGGTCAGGATGCTCTCGAAGTCCGCCACGGAGAGCGACTGCAGCTCCACGCGGATCGGGAAGCGCCCCTGCAGCTCGGCGATCAGGTCGCTGGGCTTGCTCATGTGGAAGGCGCCGCTGGCGATGAACAGGATGTGGTCGGTGCGCACCACCCCGTACTTGGTGGTGACGGCCGTGCCTTCCACCAGCGGCAGCAGGTCGCGCTGCACGCCCTGGCGCGAGACGTCGGCGCCCTGGGCCTCGCTGCGCGTGGCCACCTTGTCGATCTCGTCGATGAAGACGATGCCGTTCTGCTCGGCGTTGGCGATGGCCTGGGCGCGCACCTCCTCCTCGTTGAGCAGCTTGCCGGCCTCCTCGTCGGTGAGCAGGCGCATCGCTTCGGCAATGCGCAGCTTGCGGGCCTTGCGCTTGCCGCCGCCGATCTGGCTGAACATGCCGCGCAGCTGCTCGGTCATCTCCTCCATGCCGGCGGGGCCCATGATCTCCAGCGGAGGGCGCTGCTCGGCCACGTCGATCTCGATCTCCTTGTCGTCCAGCTGGCCCTCGCGCAGCTTCTTGCGGAAGGCCTGGCGCGTGGCGTTGCCGGCGTCGGCGGCGGCGCTGCCGTCGGCGCCGCGGGCGGCGGGCAGCAGCGCGTCGAGGATGCGCTCCTCGGCCGCGTCCTCGGCGCGCATGCGCACCTTGGCGGCCTCGGCCTCGCGGGTCTGCTTGACGGCCACCTCCGCCAGGTCGCGGATGATGGCGTCGACGTCCTTGCCGACGTAGCCGACCTCGGTGAACTTGGTGGCCTCGACCTTGACGAAGGGCGCGTCGGCCAGCCGGGCCAGGCGGCGCGCGATCTCGGTCTTGCCCACGCCGGTGGGGCCGATCATCAGGATGTTCTTGGGCGTGATCTCGCCGCGCAGCTTCTCCTCGACCTGCTGGCGGCGCCAGCGGTTGCGCAGGGCGATGGCGACGGCGCGCTTGGCATCGCGCTGGCCGACGATGTGGTTGTCCAGCTCGGCGACGATCTCTTGGGGGGTCATGGACATGGCGCGGCTCACAGGGTCTCGATGGTGTGGTGCATGTTGGTGTAGATGCACAGCTGCCCGGCGATCTCCAGCGACTTGCGCACGATGTCCTCGGCCGGCAGCTCGGTGTTGTCGAGCAGCGCCTTGGCGGCGGAATGGGCATAAGCGCCGCCCGAGCCGATGGCGACGATGCCCTGCTCCGGCTCCAGCACGTCGCCGTTGCCGGTGATGATGAGCGAGGTTTCGTGGTCGGCCACGGCCAGCATCGCCTCCAGGCGGCGCAGCACGCGGTCGGTGCGCCAGTCCTTGGTCAGCTCGATGGCGGCGCGGGCCAGGTGGCCCTGGTGCTTCTCCAGCTTGGCCTCGAAGCGCTCGAACAGGGTGAAGGCGTCGGCCGTGGCGCCGGCGAAGCCGGCCAGCACCTTGCCGTGGTGCAGCTTGCGCACCTTGCGCGCCGAGCCCTTGATGACGATGTTGCCGAGCGTGACCTGGCCGTCACCGCCGATGGCGACCTGGTCGCCTCCCGGGGTGGAACGGCGGACGCTGACGATGGTGGTGCCGTGAAATTGTTCCATCGGAGCATGATGGGGCCGCCGCGCCCCGATGCAAGGGGCCGGCCGCGCCGCGGCGCTCAGTGGCGCGGCGTCACCACGGCCCGGTCGGCGATGCCCGCCACGCCGAAGAAGGCCGCCAGCAGGCGGTGGACGTCGACGAACTCGATGCGCCGGCCCTTGTCGGCGTGCGCCGTCACCCAGTCCAGCAGGCTGGCCGCCGCCGCGACGTCCACGCGCAGCAGCGAGGCGCAGGACACCACCGGCACCTCCGCGCCCGCCAGTTCGGCGTCGAGCCGCTGGCAGACGGCCGCCAGCCCGCCGGACAGTTCGCCCGTGAGCTGGCCCGGCGCCGCATCCGGTGTGGTGGTGCCGCCCGCCATCCGCAGGCCGCCCGGCCGGCTGGCGCGGGGCGCGTCCAGCGATGCATAGCTGCCAGCCGGGTCGCGCCATTCTGGCGGGGCCACCTCGTAGGTGATGCAGTAGTTCAGCGCCACCAGCTCGAAATCGTCGGGCAGGTTCATCGCCCGCAGCACGGACAGGTACAGCTGCCACCAGGCCAGGTCGGTGCTGCGCACGGTCAGCGGCGTGGCGTCCACCAGCACGGCGACCAGCCGGTCGGCGCCGGCGAAGCGCAGTTGCACCGGGGAGTCGGCCCAGTGCGCGAACAGCGTGTTCAGGGGCAGGACGGCGTCGGCGTCGATGCCGCGCAGGAGCCGCCAGTCCAGCCGCCACACGGGCCCGGCCTGGGACAGGGCCCGCGTGAGCTGCAGCAGGCCCTCGCGGCCGAGCTGCTCGGGCGCGTACCAGTCGACGGCGCCCTCGTCCGCGCCCTGCTGGCTGTGGTGCGCCAGCATGCGCAGGGACATCCATTCGGGCGCCGGCCGCTTGAAGCGCTGCGCATAGCGCGTGCTGTTGACGGCGAACTTCTCGGCATCGCCCGTGGCCCGGTACAGGTCCAGCAGCGCGCGCCAGGTGTCGTCGTCGTCGGCATAGCGGCTGCTGCCGGCCACGGCCTGCAGCAGCAGGCTCTCGGCACCGGCGTCGTCGCCCTGGGCGAAGCGGAGCGCCGCCTCCTGCGCGGCCGTCTCGCACACCAGGCGGGACGGGTCGAGGGCGTGGACCGGCGCCGCGGCGGCATCGCCGTCGTCCAGGGGCGGCGGCGCGCCCGGCGCGGTGTCGGCATAGGCGCGCGCGTGCTGGGCGGCCAGCGGGTCCGGCTCGGAGGCCTGCACCGCCTCGTCGCCGTTGCGGCCCTTCCACCACTGCTGCGACATCTGCTCCTCGATCTCGTCGATCTTCTTGAGCGTGAGGGCGCGGCCGTCGGTCTTGCCGGAGCTGTTGAGCTGGAAGGAGGACGGCGAGCCGTTCTCGCGCGTGCCCGAGGCCTCGCGCTGGCGCAGCTTGCGCAGCATGTCGAACTCGCGCCGGCGCACGAAGTCGTTGCGCTGCCGACGCTCGATCATCTCCTTGAGCACCTCGCGGCTGTAGCCGGTGTCGGGCGCCGCGGCACCGGCCTCGGGCCCATCCAGTTCCGACCAGTCCTTGAGCGGATTGCGGACGAACTTGGCCACCTTGGACAGCAGCCGGTTGCCTTCTTCCTTGGCCATGCGCGGTCGGAGGGAGCAGGGAGCGGGAGGGCGGCGCTCAGTCCCCGAACATCTTCTGCTTGAGCTCGCGGCGCTGCTGCGCCTCCAGCGACAGGGTGGCGGTGGGCCGCGCCAGCAGGCGGCCGACGCCGATCGGCTCGCCGGTCTCGTCGCAGTAGCCGTAGTCGCCGGCGTCGATGCGGGCGATGGACTGCTCGATCTTCTTGAGCAGCTTGCGCTCGCGGTCGCGCGTGCGCAGCTCCAGCGCGTGCTCTTCCTCGATGGTGGCGCGGTCGGCCGGGTCGGGCACGACGACGGTGTCCTCGCGCAGGTGCTCGGTGGTCTCGCCGGCGTTCTCTAGGATGCCCTTCTTGAGCATCAGAAGCTTGTGGCGGAAGAAGGCCATCTGCTTCTCGTTCATGTACTCGCCGTCGGGCATGGCGATGACCTCGGCGTCGGTGAGCTCCTCGGCCGGTTTGGTCTTCCAGTTGTTGGCGAGCTTGGGGTCTTTCTTGATGGCCACGGTCGGCGGGGAAACGAGTGCGGTGGACATGGTCTGTGAGAAGCTGGCCTTGGCGGCGGTCGAGGCCACCGCCTGCGGCATGGAGGGAACGGTCAGTTGCGCCAGGCGCGCCGAGGCGCGGGCGCGCGGCACGGGCGCATCGGCGACGGCGGGAGCGGCGGCCGCGGCGGGCGGCGTTTCCACCTTGGGGGCTGCGGATGCCGTGGGTGCCGCGGCCGTCTTGCGCGCGGGCGCCTTGGCGGCGGCAGGCGCGGGGGTGGCCTTGGCGGCGGGTTTTTTCACGGTCGCTGGCTCCTGGGTCTGGCTGGAACGCGCTTTCACGGGGTTGTCTCCTCCCAAGGGCACTGGTGGGGGCCCGAGGGGCCGTGGTTGCCGGCGCGCGAGGCCCCGGCGTGGCGGCTGATGGTTATACCGCCGAAACCGGGAGGCCGGGCGCGTGCCGGATGCTGCCGGAACACCGGCTTGGCCGCGGGATGCGGCCAAGGGGGGTCCCAAACAGGCGCGCGATTGTATAGAGAATGGCCCGCCGTGCACGCGGGCCGGCGGGGCCTCAGCCGCGCCCCGTCAGACCAGGCACTGGTCCAGGCCCTGTTCGAGGATGTCGCGCGGCAGCTCGATGCCGATGAAGACCATCCGGCTGATGCGCGGCTCGCCCTCGGCCCATTCGGGGCCCAGGTCGCTGCCCATGAGCTGGTGCACGCCCTGGAAGATCACCTTGCGCTGGGTGCCCTTCATGTCCAGCACGCCCTTGTAGCGCAGCATGCGCGGGCCGTAGATGTTGACCACGGCGCCCAGGAAGTCCTCCAGCTTGGCCGGGTCGAAGGGCCGGTCGGCCTTGTAGACGAAGCTCTTGACGTCGTCGTCGTGATGGTGGTGGTGGCCATGCCCGTGCTCGTGCTGGTGCGAGGGGTGGTCGCAGTGCTCGCCGTGCGCGTGGTCATGGTCGTGGTGGTCGTGGTCGTGCGCCTCTTCCTTGAGGAAGTCGGGGTCGATGTCCAGCTTGGCGTTGAGGTTGAAGCCGCGCAGGTCGAACACCTTGGCGAGCGGCACCTCGCCGAAGTGCACCTTCTCGATCGGCGCGCGCGGGTTCATGTGCTTGAGGCGGTGGATCAGCGCGTCGGCCTCCTCCTCGCTCACCAGGTCGGTCTTGCTGACGAAGATCTGGTCGGCGAAGCCCACCTGGCGGCGCGCCTCCTGCCGGTCGTTGAGCTGCTGGGCGGCGTGCTTGGCGTCCACCAGGGTGAGGATGGAATCCAGCAGGTAGCTCTCGGCGATCTCGTCGTCCATGAAGAAGGTCTGGGCCACCGGGCCGGGGTCGGCCAGGCCGGTGGTCTCGATCACCACGCGGTCGAAGTCGAGCAGGCCCTTGCGCTTCTTGGCGGCCAGCAGCTGGAGGGTCTCGCGCAGGTCCTCGCGGATGGTGCAGCAGATGCAGCCGTTGCTCATCTGCACGATCTGCTCCTTGGACTCGGTGACCAGGATGTCGGAGTCGATGTTCTCCTCGCCGAACTCGTTCTCGACGATGGCGATCTTCTGGCCGTGGGCCTCGGTCAGCACCCGCTTGAGCAGCGTGGTCTTGCCCGAGCCGAGGAAGCCGGTGAGGATGGTGGCGGGGATGAGGGCCATGGGGAAGCTCCGGGGATCTGCGGGGAAAGGGCGGAAAGTTTAGGCCGGCGCGCCCGGCCTTCGCCGGCGAGTGGCTACTTGCGCACCACCACCAGGCCCTTGAGGTACTCGCCCTCGGGGAACTCGATGGTCATGGGGTGGTCGGGCGCGGCGCCCAGGCGTTCGGCGATGTAGCCGTCCACCCCGGCGTCGATGCCGGCCGAGGCGACGATCTTGTGGAACAGGTCGGCCGGGATGCCGCCGGAGCAAGAGAAGGTCAGCAGCACGCCGCCCGGCGGCAGCAGCTGGAGCGCCAGGCGGTTGATGTCCTTGTAGGCGCGGGCGGCGCGCTCGGCATGGGCCACGGTGGGCGCGAACTTGGGCGGGTCGAGCACGATGGCGTCGAAGCGCCGGCCCTCGCCGATGAAGCGGCGCAGGGTGGCGTTGACGTCGGCGTCGAGGAATTCGGCCTGCGCGCCGGCCAGGCCGTTGAGCGCCAGGTGCGCCCCGGCCCGCTCCAGCGCCGGGCGGGAGGAGTCGACCGACACCAGTTCGGCGCCTTCGAGCGCCCCCGCCGCCGCCAGCCCGTGGGCCGCGGCCACCGTGAAGCCGCCGGTGTAGCAGTAGCAGTTCAGCACGCTGCGGAAGCGCCGCAGCCGCGCCAGCTCCGAGAAGCGCCGCCGGCTGTCGCGCTGGTCGAGGTAGAAGCCGGTCTTGTGGCCGATGGCGACGTCCAGCGTGAGGCGCCAGCCGTGCTCGCGGATCGTCAGCTCCGTCGCGCCCTCGCCGCGCAGCCAGCCGGTGGCCGGCGCCAGGCCCTCGCGCTCACGGCCGCTGGCGTCGGAGCGCTCGTACAGCCGGGCCAGGCCGGTCGCGGAGACCAGCGCATCGGCCAGCACGCCCTTCCAGCGCTCGGCCCCGGCCGAGAGGAACTGCGCCACCAGCGTGTCGCCGTAGCGGTCCACGATCAGGCCCGGCAGGCCGTCGGCCTCGCCGTGCACCAGCCGCAGCCCGTCGCTGTCGATGCCGAACAGCCCCCGGGCCTCGACGGCGCGGGCCACCCGGCCGGCCAGGAAGGCGGGGTCGATGCGCTGCGCCTCGTCGAAGCTCCAGGCCCGGGCGCGGATTTTGGAATGCGGGCTGCACGCCGCCCAGGCCAGGAAGCGGCCGTCATGCGACTCGATGCGCACCGTCTCGCCCGGGTCGCCGCCGCCCCGGGCGATGGCAGCCTCGAACACCCAGGGGTGGCGGCGCAGGAGCGAGCGCTCCTTGCCGGGCTTCAGGCGCAGGGTCTTCATGAATCCTTCTTCTTGAGCTTCGCACGCGGGTGCGCCGCGTCGTAGGCGCGCGCCAGGTGCTGGAAGTCGAGCCGGGTGTAGACCTGCGTGGTGGCGATGCTGGCATGGCCGAGCAGCTCCTGCACCGCGCGCAGGTCGCTGCTGGACTGCAGGACGTGGCTGGCGAAGGAGTGGCGCAGCATGTGCGGGTGCACCGGCGCCACCAGCCCGGCGCGCTGGCTGCGCGCGCGCAGCAGCTTCCACACCGCCTGGGCCGAGAGGCGCTGGCCGCGCGCGCCGATGAACAGGGCCGCCGCGCCGGCCGGGTCGCGCAGCCGGGCCGCGGGCAGCGCGGCGCAGTCGCCGCGCACGGCCAGCCAGGCGCGCAACGCCTCGGCCGCCTTGCTGCCCACGGGCACGGCGCGGCGCTTGCTGCCCTTGCCCAGCACGCTGGCCTCGCCGGCGTCGAGGTCGACCCAGCCGCGGGCCGCCTTGCCGGGCTGCAGGTCCAGCCCCACCAGCTCGCCCACGCGCAGGCCGCAGCCGTAGAGCAGCTCGACGATGGCGGCGTCGCGGGCCGAGGCCCACGGGTCGGCCTCGGCGTCGCGGTACTCGGCCAGGCGCACGGCGTCGTCCACGCCCAGGGCCTTGGGCAGCGGGCGGGCGGCCTTGGGCGCGTGCACGTCCTGCACCGGGTTGGCGGCGATCAGGCCCTCGTGGCCCAGCCAGCGGTAGAAGCCGCGCCAGCACGACAGCACCAGCGCGATGCCGCGCGGTTCGCGGCCGGCGGCATGCAGCTGCGCCATCCAGCGGCGCACCTGGGCCGGCTGCACCTGCGCCAGCGCCACGCCGGCCTCCTGCGCGCGCCGGGCCAGGTCGGCCAGGTGCACGGCGTACAGCTCGGTGCTGCGTTCGGCCAGCCGGCGCTGCACGCGCTGGTGCTCCAGGTAGCGCTCGATCAGCGCCGCATCGGCGTCGGCGCGCACGCCGGCTTCAGAGGTGGCCATGCAGGGCATTGTGGACGATGGCCAGCGGCTCGCGCAGCAGTGCCTGGACGGCGCGCCAGGCGCTGCGCCGGCAGGCCACGGGCGTGGCGGCGTACTGCACCTCGAAGGCGCCGTCGAAGCCGCCGGCGCGCGCCAGCCGCTCGGTGCGCCACAGGTGGCCGGGCTCGGTGACGACGATCACGCGGCGCACGCCGGCCCGTTCGAGCACCGGCCGGGACAGCCGCAGGTTCTCGCGCGTGGACTGCGAGGCGCGCTCCAGCAGCAGCGGGCCGCCGTAGCCCGCGGCGCGGGCCAGCGCCGCCATCTCGTCGGCCTCGATGCGGCCGTCCTCGCTGTCCTCGCCGCCGCTCATCGCCAGCTGCGCCACGCGGCCGTCGCGGGCCAGGGCGACGGCCGCCTCGACGCGCGAGGCGAGGCAGGGATTGGGGGCGCCGTCGAGCCAGGCCCGGTTGCCCAGCACCAGCGCGGCATCGGCGGGGTGGGCGGGCGGATGCCGCAGCGCGGCCTCGCCGTGGCGCCAGGCCACGAAGGCCAGGCCGCCCCAGCCCAGCAGCCCCAGGCCGAGCAGCAGCGCGGCCGCCCGGCGCAGGCTCACGCGGCGCGCAGCCGGGTGAGCGCCGCCGCGGCGAGCTGCGCGATGCGCTCCAGGAAGTCGGTGCCCATGTCGGCGTGGTAGCGCTGCGCATCGGGCGAGGCCAGCACCAGCAGGCCGAAGGCCGGCTGCCCGGGCTCGGTGCGCAGCGGCACCAGCGCCAGCGACACCGCCTGCTGCGGGTCGTTGAGCCAGGAGGCGGCCTCGAAGCCGGAGTTGAGCCCCACGTAGGGCGTGGTGAGCGACTCGGTGAGCGCCTTGAGGTCGTCGCTGACGTTCTGCGCGTAGCTCTCGTCGGCGTAGGCCGGATCCAGGTCCCACAGCTTGATGCCGGTCTGCGGCACCATGAACTGGCTGTGCAGGCCGTTGATGATCTCCCACGGCAGGCCGCGCGGGTCGCGCCAGGTCAGCAGGTTGCGCGTCCAGCGCTGCAGGCGGTCGGCGGCGACGACGTTCTCGGTGCCGGCGCGCACCATCTCGATGATGCGGTGCTCCAGCGCCTTGATCTTCTCGCGCAGCATCTCGGCCTGGCGCTCCTGCAGGCTGACGGCCCGGTTGCCGTGCGGGCTGGTCAGCTGCACCTGCCCCAGCAGCTGCGCATGGCGCTCGAAGAAGTCGGGCGTGTTGAGCAGGTAGTTGGCGATGTCGTCTTCGGTGATGGGGTTCATGGTCTCTTGCGGAGCAGGGTTCTTCGGGCCGGGAGCGGTGCCGGACGGGTGCCGCGGGGAATCAGATGCCGTCCGGCACGTCGATCTCGCCGGCGAACACGGTGACGGCCGGGCCGGTCATGAGGACCGGGTCCGACGCGCCGCCGGCCCATTCGATGGTGAGGATGCCGCCGCGCGTCTCGACGTCGACCCGGGCGCCGAAGCGGCCGAGGCGGATGCCGGCCACCACCGCCGCGCAGGCGCCGGTGCCGCAGGCCAGCGTCTCGCCGGCGCCGCGCTCGTACACGCGCAGCCGCGCGTGGCTGCGGTCCACCACCTGCAGGAAGCCGGCGTTCACGCGCTGCGGGAAGCGCGGGTGGTGCTCGATCAGCGGGCCCTGCCGGGCCACCGGCGCGGTCTCGATGTCGTCCACCACCTGCACCGCGTGCGGGTTGCCCATGGACAGCACGGCCACGGGCACGATCGCGTCCTCGGCCTCGGTGGACAGGGCCAGGTGCCAGGTCTGCCAGCCGCCCTCGGGCTGCGGGTCCAGCCCGGCGGTGTCGAAGGGCACGCGCGCCGGCTCGAAGACGGGCGCCCCCATGTCGACGGTGACGCGGCCGTCGGCGTTCATGCGCGGCGCGATGACGCCGGAGAGGGTCTGCACCCGCACCACGTCCTTGTCGGTCAGCCCCTGCTCGCGCACGAAGCGCAGGAAGCAGCGCGCGCCGTTGCCGCACTGCTCGACCTCGCCGCCGTCGGCGTTGTGGATGACGTACTGGAAGTCGATGCCCTCGGCCGCGGCCGGCCGCACGCTGAGGATCTGGTCCGCGCCGACGCCGAAGTGCCGGTCGGCCAGGAAGCGGTACTGCCCGGGCGACAGGCCCAGCGGGCCCTTCGTCTCGTCGAGCACGACGAAGTCGTTGCCCGCGCCCTGCATCTTGGTGAAGCGGATTCGCATGGCGGGATTATCCGGCGCCGGGCCGGCGGCCGTTCCAGTCGGCCCGGGCGAACCGCGCCTCGATGAAGGCCAGGAAGCACTCGATGCGCGCGGCCAGCTGCGTGTTGCGGTAGTAGACGGCATTGATGGGCTGGCGCACATCCACCGTGTCGCGCGCCAGGACCTGCACCAGTTCGCCGCGCCGGCGATCCTCCTCGGTCATGAAGTCCGACAGGCAGGCGATGCCGGCGCCGGCCAGCGCGAGGCGCCGCAGCGTCTCGCCGCTGGAGGCGGTGAGCGCGGGCGGCGCCGGCCATTCGTCGCCGTGCGGGCCGCGCAGCGGCCAGCGGTTGAGCGACTCCGGCTGGGTGAAGCCCAGCAGGGTGTGCCCGGCGAGCGCCGCCACGCCCTTGGGCCGCCCGGCGCACGCCAGGTAGGCCGGGCTGGCCAGCACGCGGATGCGGCTGGTGGCCAGCGGCCGGGCGCGCAGGGTGGAGTCGCGCAGCGCGCCGATGCGCAGCGCCACATCGGTGCGGCGCGCCAGCAGGTCGATGTTCAGTTCGTCGGTGTCCAGCTCCAGCGCGATCTGCGGGTGGGCGGCGCGGAACTCCGGCACCAGCGGCGCCACGACGTGCAGCATCAGCGGCGTGGCAGCATTCACGCGCAGCCGGCCGGCCGGCTGGCCGCGGCGCGCGGCCATCAGTTCCTCGGCTTCCTCGACCGACTGCAGGATGCCGCGCGCCCGCGCCAGGAAGGCCTGGCCCTCCTCCGTCAGTGCGATGCGCCGCGTGGTGCGGCGCAGCAGCGTGGTGCCGAGCTTCTTCTCCAGCCGGCCCAGCGCGCGGCTGACGCCGGAGACGGTCTGGCCCAGCCGCTCGGCAGCGCCGGTGATGGAGCCGGCATCGACCACGGCGGCCAGGGCCTGGTACTCGTCGAGCGAGGTCTTCATGCCCTTCGATTATTGATCACGGATCAAATATCTTTGGCCGATCCACTGGTTTTTCTGCAAGGGTTGCGCCGCCACACTCCTGCCATTCGCTTCAGGAGTGTTCCCATGCCCATCGCCCTTCTGGCGCTGACGCTCAGCGCCTTCGCCATCGGCACGACGGAGTTCGTGATCGTCGGCCTCATTCCCACCATCGCGGCCGACCTCGGCGTCGGCCTGCCCTCGGCCGGCCTGCTGGTCAGCCTGTACGCGCTGGGCGTCGCCGCCGGCGCGCCGGTGCTCACCGCGCTGACCGGCCGGCTGCCGCGCAAGGCGCTGCTGCTCGGGCTGATGGCGCTGTTCACGCTCGGCAACCTGCTGGCCTGGCAGGCGCCGGGCTACGGCGCGCTGGTGGCGGCACGCGTGCTCACCGGGCTGGCGCACGGCGTGTTCTTCTCGATCGGCTCGACCCTCGCCACCGGGCTGGTGTCCAGGGAGAAGGCCGCCAGCGCCATCGCCGTCATGTTCACCGGGCTGACGGTGGCGCTGGTGACGGGCGTGCCGCTGGGCACCTTCATCGGCCAGCACTTCGGCTGGCACGCGACCTTCCTGGCCGTCGCGGCGCTGGGCGCGATCGCCTTCGCCGGCAGCCTGCTGTTCGTGCCGCGCGGCCTGCCGCACGCGGCGCCGGCCTCGCTGGCGCAGCAGGCGAAGGTGCTGGCCGAGCCGCGCCTGCTGCTGGTCTATGCCAAGACGGCCATCGGCTACGGCGGCAGCTTCATCCCCTTCACCTTCCTGGCGCCGATCCTCACCGAGGTGTCGGGCTTCCAGGCGGGGGCGGTGGCCTGGGTGATGCTGGTGTACGGTGTCTCGGTGGCGCTGGGCAACCTGTGGGGCGGCCGGCTGGCCGACCGGCTGGGGCCGGTGCCGGCGCTGCGCATCGTCTTCGCGCTGCTGGCGGCGGTGCTGCTGCTGTTCCAGTTCGCGGCGCCGCACAGGGAGGCGGCCCTGGCGGTGGTGCTGCTGTGGGGCGCGGCTGCGTTCGGCAACGTGCCGGGGCTGCAGGTGTACGTGGTCCAGCAGGCCCGGCGCTTCGCGCCGCAGGCGGTGGACGTGGCCTCGGGCCTGAACATCGCGGCCTTCAACCTGGGCATCGCCGGCGCCGCCTGGGCGGGCGGCCTGATCGTGACGCACCTGGGCCTGATGCACACGCCATGGATCGGCGCGGCCGTCGTGCTGGTGTCGCTGGCGCTCACCCACTGGAGCGGGGTGCTGGACCGCCGCGCCGGCATCCCGGCGCGCAGCCCGCTCGCCGTGGCGGCGGGGCACTGAACCGGCCCCGCGCCTGCTCTTTTTTCGTCTTCCCTGCACATCCAAGAAGGAGTTCCCGCATGTCTTCCGCTTCCATTCCCGCCTTCGGCGTCGGCACCTTCCGCCTGGCCGGCCAGGCCGCCATCGACTCGGTGCGCAACGCGCTCGAGGTGGGCTACCGCGCCGTGGACACGGCGCAGATCTACGGCAACGAGGCCGAGGTCGGCCAGGCGATCGCCGAATCGGCCGTGCCGCGCGACGCGGTGTTCGTCACCACCAAGGTCTGGACCGACCACCTGGCGGGCGACCGGCTCATCCCCAGCCTGAAGGAGAGCCTGCGCAAGCTGCGCACCGACCGTGTGGACCTGGCGCTGATCCACTGGCCCTCGCCCGGCGGCGCGGTACCGCTGGCCGAGTCGCTGGGCGCGCTGGCCGAGGCCAGGGCGCAGGGGCTGACGCGGCTCGTCGGCGTGTCGAACTTCACCGTCGCGCTGCTGGAGGAGGCCATCGGCATCGCCGGCGCCGGCGCCGGCGCCATCGCCACCAACCAGGTCGAGCTCAGTCCCTACCTGCAGAACCGCCGGCTGGCCGCGTTCGCGAAGGCGCAGGGCATCCATCTGACCTCGTACATGACGCTGGCCTACGGCAAGGTGCTGAAGGACCCGGTGATCGGCCGGATCGCCGCGGCGCATGGCGCCACGCCGGCGCAGGTGGCGCTGGCGTGGGCGCTGCGACAGGGCTGCTCGGTGATCCCCTCGTCCACGCGGCGCGAGAACCTGGCAAGCAACCTCCAGGCCCTTCGGCTGACACTGAGCGAGGCCGACATGGCGGCCATCGCCGCGCTGGACCGCAACGAGCGCCAGGCCGACCCGGAAGGCCTGGCGCCGGCCTGGGACTGAGGGCCCGATCAGCCGCCCGGCAGGCCGTCGACCAGCACGCCGCCGCGCGCCACCACCTGCCCGCCCGCCACCACCAGCCGCCGCGGCGGCCGGGCCACCACGGCGTGCGCGACGGTCTGCGCGTCGAGCAGCACCAGGTCGGCCCGGTCGCCGGGCACCAGGCCGTGGCCGCCGAAGCCGCAGGCCAGCGCGCCGGCGCGCGTCACGCAGTCCAGCGCCACATCGATCTCGTCGTCGCGGCGCAGGTTGTAGCGCAGGCCGATGAGCATGGCGCGCTCCAGCATGTCGGGCGTGCCGTAGGGCGTCCAGGTGTCGCGGATGCCGTCGTTGCCGCCGGCCACGGTGATGCCCGCGGCGCGGCAGGCCGCCAGCGGCGGCACCGGCCGCGAGGGCGGCGTGCTGGTGACCAGCGCCACGCCCAGCGCCGCGATGCGCGCCAGCAGCGCACCGCACTCGGCCGCCGGCAGCTCGCCCAGGCAGAAGGCGTGGCTGACGGCCACGCGGCCCTGCAGGCCCAGCGCCTCGGTGCGCTCGAGGATCAGACCGAGCGAGAAGGCGCCCATCGCGCCGGGCTCGTGCAGGTGGATGTCCAGCGGCTTGCCGTGTTTGTCGGCCAGGCCGAAGAGGGTGTCGAGCGAGCGCACCGGGTCGCCGTCGATGGCGCAGGGGTCCAGGCCGCCCAGCACGTCGGCGCCGGCGGCCAGGGCGGCGCCCAGTAGCTCCGCCGTGCCCGGCCGGTCGAGCAGGCCGGACTGCGGGAAGGCCACGGTCTGGATCTGCTGCCAGGGGGCGAGCGCCGCCTGGGTGCGCTGCACGCCTTCGAGGTGCTTCAGGCCGGCCTGGGTGTCGACGTCCACGTGGGTGCGGATGCGGGTGGTGCCGGCGGCCAGGAAGGCGCGGGCCAGCGCCATCGACTGCGTGGCGGCGTCGTGCCCGCTGGCGGCGCGGAAGGCGCGCTCGTTGTCGATCTTGTCCGTCAGCCGCGTGCCGACCTCGTTGCGGTACCAGGGCAGGCCCCAGAGCGTCTTGTCCAGGTGAGTGTGGCTCTCGACCAGGCCGGGCAGCAGCAGGGCGCCGCCGCCCTCCTCGACCGGCGCGCCGGGCGGCGCGGCCAGGCCGGGGCCGACGGCGGCGATGCGGCCGTGCCGCATCAGCACGTCGACCGGCGCCGCGCCGTGGGGGCGGACGTCGCGGATCAGCAGGGCAGGGCCGGCAGGGTCGTCAGTCATCGGGGGCGGTCGGGGCGGGACGGCCCATCATCGCACCGCGGCGCGCCGGCTCACAGCCAGCCCGCCTTGCGGAAGCGCCAGTACAGCAGCCCGCACACCGCCACCATCAGCCCCAGCGCCGCCGGGTAGCCGAAGTGCCACTTCAGCTCGGGCATGAACTCGAAGTTCATGCCCCACACGCCGGCGAAGGCGGTGCACACCGCGAAGATCGCCGCCCAGGCGGCCAGCCGCTTGGTCACCTCGCCGTCCTCGATGGTGACCAGCGAGAGGTTGACCTGGATCGCGGTGGCGATGCCCTCGCGCACGGTCTCGACCGACGCGCCGATGCGCATCAGGTGGTCGACCACGTCCCGGTAGTACTCCTGCGTGCCGGCGCACAGGGGCGGCACGCGGCCGCCGTAGAGCCGGCCGGCCGCCTCCAGCAGCGGCGCCACCGCGTGCTTGAGCACGCGCAGCCGGCGCTTCAGCGCGTACAGCCGCTGCACCGTCTGGCGGCCGGCGTCCTCGGTGAAGATGGTCTTCTCGATCGCCTCGATCTCGTCCTCCAGCTGCTCGAGGATGGGGAAGTAGCGGTCCACCACCTCGTCCATCAGCGCGTAGAGCACGAAGCCGGGGCCGTGCTCCAGCAGCGCGGGCTCGCGCTCGCAGCGCGCGCGCACCGCCGCCAGGCTCTGCGTGCTGCGCCGGCGCACCGACAGCACGTAGTTCGGCCCGGCGAACACGTCGACCTCGCCCACGTTCAGATGGCGCTGGCAGCCCTCGCCGTCCAGCTCGAGCAGGTGCATCACCACGAACAGCGAGTCGCCGTACTCCTCCACCTTGGGCCGCTGGTGGCCGGCGAGCGCGTCCTCCACCGCCAGCGGATGCAGTCCGAAGGCGCGCTGCATCGCCGCCAGTTCGTCGGCCGTGGCGTCCTGCAGCGCCACCCAGACGAAGACGCCGGGCTGCGCCAGGTGGCGGGGGATGTCGCCGGCATCGATGTCGGCCAGCTTGCGGCCGTGCTGGTAGGCAGCGCAGGTGATGAGCATGAGGGGCGCGCGGAGTGCGGGAAGGCCTGCCATCTTGCCACCTACACTGCAGGCGCTCCCGCGGGGGCGCACGACGAGAAGGAAGGGAACAGACGCATGCAAGACGACCACCGGGCCGAGCCCGGCTTCGCGCCGCAGGAGGAGCCCGCGCCGCCGGCGCCCAGGGGCGGCATCGAATCCTGGCCGATGGCCTTCACCGGCGACGGCGGCGTGTACTTCGGGGTGTGGATCGTCAACATCCTGCTGACCATCGTGACCCTGGGCCTGTTCACGCCCTGGGCGCGGCGGCGCACCATCCGCTACTTCTACGGCCACACGCTGGTGGCCGACAGCCCGCTGGAGTTCACCGCCGGCATCCGCCGCATGGTGCTGGGCTTCCTGCTGTTCGCGGCGCTCTACATCGCGATGAACGTGGCCTCCGAGACGGGGCAGCACGCGGTGTACGGCGCCATCCTGGTCGGCGGCCTGCTGCTCTCGCCCTTCCTGTGGGGCGCGGCGATGCGCTTCCGCCTGGGCCACACGCGCTGGCGCGGCCTGCGGCTGCGCTTCACCGCCGGCTGGGGCGAGGTGTACCGCGCCAGCTGGCCGGTGTTCGCGATGGCGGCGGTGTGGCTGGCCGCCGGGCTGGCGCTCGGTGCGCTGGTCGACCGGGCGAACGCCAAGGAAGCCGCGGCCCAGCAGGTCGTCGACAAGGCCATGCAGGACTGGGAGCGCGATGCGAAGGCGCGGCAGCAGGCGCAGGCGGCCGGCGGCGGCGAGGCCGCTTCCGGCAACGACGAGGACGCCGGCGAGGGCGACATGGACACGGCCGACCCGCCGGCGACCCGCTCCCCGCCGCTGCCGCGCCCCACCTGGCCGATGGCCGCCATCGTGCTGGGTGCGGCCGTGCTGAGCCTGCTGTGCTTCGTGCGCCTCGAGTTCAACTACAAGCGCCTGCTGGTCTCGCGCGCCGCCATCGGCGGCCAGTCCGGCTACTGGCGGCCGACCTTCCGCGAGTTCGTGCGCATCTGGCTGGCCACGCTGGGCTTCTTCCTGCTCACGCTGGCGGCGCTGGCCCTGCTGGCGGCGCTCCTGGCCGGCATTGCCGCGCTGGCCGCCGGCGGGCTGGCGGCGCTGGGCGGCTCGCACCGCCGGACCACGATGATCGCGCTGGTGATCGTCGGCTTCGTCATCCTCGGCTTTGCGTTCTTCCTGGCCGCCTCGCCGGCCATGGCCTACCGCGAGGCGCGCATGTTCCAGCTGGTCTGGAACAACATCGGCGTGAGCCACATGGCGCGCTTCCGCACCGACCTGCGCACCAGCGCCTTCGTCTGGCTGCGCATCAGGAACCTCCTGCTGTCGATGATCACCGGCGGCTTCTACCGCCCCTTCGCCCGCGTGGCGGAATACAGGATGAAGGCCGAGTCGGTCACGCTGCACGTCAAGGGCGGGCTGGCGCCGCTGGTCGGCACACTGGAGCGGGAGCAGAAGGACGGCTTCGGCGACGCGGTGGCCGACGCCCTGGGCCTGGACATGATCGGCTGACGGATGGCCGACCTCGCGCCCGATCTGCTGCGCGCCCGCTGGTACGACGGCCGCAGCAGCCAGCCGCAGCCGGTGCTGGTGGGACTGGAGCCCGGCCCGCGCGGCCCCTCGCTGCGCCTGCACGCGCTGGCGCCCGGCGTGGCGGTGCCGCCCGCGCCCTTCGCGCACGACGCGGTGGACTGGCCCGAGGCCTGGCGCCCCAGCCGGGCCCAGGCCACGGTGGTGGTGGACCTGCGCCAGGCGGGCAGCCTGGAGATCGACGACGGCGCCCGCTGGCACGCCGCGCTGGAGGCGGCCGGCGCCCGGCTGGGCCTGGCGCAGCGCATGCAGACGCGCTGGCCGGTGTTCGTCGCCGTGCTGCTGGCCGCGGTGCTGGGGCTGGCGCTCTTCTACCGCTACGGCACGCCGTGGGCCGCCACCCAGCTCACCCGCTTCGTGCCGCGCGGCTGGGAAGAGACCATCAGCCGCGAGGCGATGGAGCAGCTCGACGACGGCTGGCTCAAGCCCAGCCGGCTGCCGGCCGAGCGCCAGGCGGCGCTGCAGGCCCGCTTCGACGCGCTGGCCGCCACGCTCGGCGCCGGCGCGCCCGAGCTGCACCGCTACCGCGGCTACGCGCCGCGGCTGCAGCTCGCCTTCCGCTCCGGCATGCCGCCCAACGCCTTCGCGCTGCCCGGCGGGCAGGTCGTGATGACCGACGCGCTGGTGCGCGCGGCGGAGAAGGCCGGCCTCCCCGACGACGCCCTCGTCGGCGTGCTGGCGCACGAGATCGGCCACGTGATGCACCGCCACGGCACCCGCCTGGTGGTCGAGCAGGGCGTGCTCAACATCGGGCTGGGGCTGGCGCTGGGCGACGTGTCGAGCATGGTCTCGACCGCCAGCACCGTGCTCACCGGCCTGGCCTACCGGCGCAACCACGAGCGCGAGGCCGACTGCTTCGCCGTCGCCATGATGGCGCGCGCCGCGCTGCCGGTGGCGCCCATGGCCGACCTGCTGATGTACATCGACGGGCCGCCCACGCCGCCGGGCCGCAAGGCCGGCGACGCCGACGCCGGGGATGCCCCGGGCCAGGCCGAACCGCCGCCGCAGCCGCGCGGCCCCGCCGCGGCCGACTGGCTCAGCAGCCACCCGGACACCGCCGCCCGCGCCGAGGCCCTGCGCGCCGGCCGGGGCTGCCTGCCGCCCGCGCGCTGACCTCCGGCTGACAAGCGCGCGCCACGGAGCGTGCGGATAATGTGCCGATGCCCCGGCCCACCCAACAGCTGCATGTGCTGCGCGACCCCGCGCCGGCGCATGCGGCGGCCACCCTGCTGCTGCTGCGCGACACCCCGTCCGGCCTGGAGGTGCTGATGACGCGCCGCTCCGAGCGCGCCAGCTTCGCGCCCGGCGCCTACGTCTTCCCCGGCGGCCGGGTGGACGCCGCCGACGAGCAGGCGCGCCGCATCGCCCTGCGGCGCCGCACCCAGCCGCGGGCCCAGCTGATCCATGCCGTGGCCGCCGTGCGCGAGTGCTTCGAGGAGCTGGGCGTGCTGCTGGCCGAGCACGAGAACGGCCGCGCCGTGAGCCCGGCCGAGGTGGCCGCCATGGACCGCGGCGCCACCGCCGCCGGCCGCTTCGAGCAGCAGTGCGCCGCGCGCGGCCTGCGGCTGACGACCGACCGCGTCTTCACCCTGGCCCACTGGGTGACCGACCGCGATCTGCCGAAGCGCTTCGACGTGCTCTTCCTGGTGGCGCGCATGCCCGAGGGCCAGCATCCCACGGCCGATGAGGCCGAGCAGTTCGAGCCCTGTTGGGTGCGCCCGGCCGAGGCGCTGGCGCGCCACGACGAGGGCGCTTTCAGCATGATCTTCCCGACCGTGCGCACGCTGCGCCGGCTGGCCGCCTTCGGCCGCGTGGACGAGGTGCTGGACATCTGCCAGCGCGAGAAGCCCCTGTGGAACAGCTGCCCGCGCGGCGGCCTGCTGCGCGGGCAGGAAGCGCGCTACATGGAGCACGAGAACGCCTACGGCGAGCTGGCGCTGGTGTGCCCCGACGGCCAGCTGCTGCACGCCCTGGACTGGCAGACCGAGCAGCCCGTGGCGCTGCTGCGCAACGTGCAGCGCCTCACGGCGCCCAACCCCAGCGCGATGACCGGCCCCGGCACCAACAGCTACATCGTCGGCGAGCCCGAGAGCGGCTACGTCGTCATCGATCCCGGCCCCAACGACTTCGGCCACGTCGGGCGCCTCTGGCGCGCCACCAACGGCAACATCCGCGCCATCGTCTGCACCCACTCGCACGCCGACCACTCGCCCGGCGCCGCGCCGCTGCAGGCGCTGTGCAAGGAGACCAACCCGCCCATCCTCGGCCTGCCCTCGGCGCCGACGGCGCGCGCCAGCGCCCGCTTCACGCCCGACCACGTGCTGCACAACCACGAGCGGCTGGTGCTCAACGGCCGGCTGCTGGAGGACGGCTCCGGCCGCCGCACCACGCACACGCTGCGCGTGATCCACACGCCCGGCCACGCCGCCAACCACCTGTGCCTGGCGCTGGAGGAGGACGGCCTGCTCTTCTCGGGCGACCACATCCTCAACGGCAGCACCACGGTGGTCGACCCGCCGGACGGCAACATGACCGAGTACCTGCAGTCGCTCGACGTGCTGGACGACGTCTGCGCCGAGCTGCGCGTGGAATTCATCCTGCCGGCGCACGGCCACGTGCTGGGCTTCGCCCGCGCCGCCATCGCGCGGCTGAAGTCGCACCGCCTGCAGCGCGAGGCCAAGGTCGCCTCCGCCATGCGGCGCATGCCGCTGGGCGGCCTGGACGACTGGCTGCCCGTGGCCTACGCCGACACGCCGCGCGAGCTGTGGCCGGTGGCGGCGCGCTCGCTGCTGGCGCACGTCGAGCGCATCCGCGAGCTGGCCTCGCAGCCCGGCGCCCTGCCCTCGCAGCCGGGCACGCTGCCGTCCTCGCCCCACGGGCCGCCCACGCAGCCCGACACCTGGCCCACGCGCCTGTGAACGAGACCGCCGGGGATGCCGCCAGCGGCGGCGGCGAACGCCTTTCCAAGCGCGTGGCCGCGCAGCTGGGCTGCTCGCGCCGCGAGGCCGAGCAGCTCATCGCCCAGGGCGCGGTGAGCGTCGACGGCCAGCCGGCCACGGCGCCGCAGCAGCGGGTGGCGGCCGGCCAGCGCGTGGCGGTGGCGCCCGCCGCCTCGGCCCGGCCGCTGGCGCCGGCCACCCTGCTGCTGCACAAGCCGCCCGGCGTCGACTGCGCCGACCCGAAGCTGTGGTCGCAGCTGCAGCGCGATGCCGCCGACGCGCTGCACGGCCGCCCGGCCGTGCCGGGCCTGTTCATGGGCCAGCGCTGCGTGGCGCCGCTGGCGCCGCACGAGAGCGGCCTGGTCGTCTTCACGCAGGTGGCGGGCGTCGCGCGGCGGCTGCTCGACGACGCGCCGCTGGTGGAGCACGAGTACACGGTGGACGTCGAGGGCGAGGTCGATGCCGGCCAGCTGCCGCGCCTGCGCCCGGCGCGCGCCAGCATCGGCAGCCGGCGCGAGGGCCGCACCGGCCTGCGCCTGGTGCTGCACGGCCCCGAGCCCGGCCAGATCGACGCCCTGTGCCAGGCCGCCGACCTCGCCCCCGCCAGCCTCAAGCGCCTGCGCATCGGCCGCCTGCCCCTGGCCGGCCTGGAGCCGGGCCAGTGGCGCTGCCTGCGCGCGCACGAGCGGTTCTAGAAAAAAGGCAGCCCCAGGCCGCGTCTCCCGCTGCACGGGAAAGGAGGCCCTTCCTGGTCCTGGTCAGAAGGCCGCGGAGCAGGCCATGCGGGAACACGCACGGAACTGGCTTTGCCAGGCCGTCGCATGTGCCCCCTTGAGGGGGTTGGCGAAGCGGAACGAAGTCCGCGGAGACTGGGGGTGGGAGAAGAAGTGAAGCCCGCCTGTACGCCGGATTCTGTGCGCGGCAGTTGCCCGCCGCGTGACCGCCATCAATCTGGGCCGCCGGTCACCCGGACGGCTCGGTGCTACCTACCCGTGGACTCAGCGGGCCGCCTCGTCGTCCACCTACTTGGTATTGCTGCGCGCAGAGATTGCCCGTTTCACCCACCCTGGATGCTCGTGCCTTCGGCTTTCGCCTCCGGCGCGGCACCCAAGGTGACTCGTCTCTGTTGCTCTGATCCTCACCTCGCGGTGGAGAGCCGTTAGCTCCTGCGCTGCCCTGTGCAGTCCGGACGTTCCTCCAGTGCGGCCTTTCGGCACTTGCACCAGCGGCGGTCCAGCGTGCTTCACGCTGCGATTATCGCCACAATGCCCGATTCGACCCGTTGCCCGCGCCTCAAAGGAGACCCCGCACCATGAAAGCCAACACCATCCTCGACACCATCGGCCGCACGCCGCACGTGCGCATCCACCGCCTCTTCGGCGACGCGCCCCAGCAGGTGTGGATCAAGTGCGAGCGCGCCAACCCCGGCGGCTCGATCAAGGACCGCATCGGCCTGGCCATGATCGAGGCCGCCGAGCGCTCCGGCGCCCTGCAGCCCGGCGGCACCATCGTCGAGCCGACCAGCGGCAACACCGGCATCGGCCTGGCCATGGCGGCGGCCGTCAAGGGCTACAAGCTCGTCCTGGTGATGCCCGACTCGATGTCGGTCGAGCGCCGCCGCCTGATGCTGGCCTACGGCGCGAGCTTCGACCTCACGCCCAAGGAGAAGGGCATGAAGGGCGCCATCGCCCGCGCCGAGGAGATCGTGGCCGCCACGCCCGGCGCCTGGATGCCGCAGCAGTTCAACAACCCGGCCAACGTGGAGGTGCACGCCCGCACCACGGCCGAGGAGATCGCCGCGGACTTCCCCGAGGGCATCGACGCGATCATCACCGGCGTGGGCACCGGCGGCCACATCACCGGCTGCGCCGAGGTGCTCAAGAAGAAGTGGCCCAGGCTCAAGGTCTATGCGGTGGAGCCCACGGCCTCGCCGGTGCTCTCGGGCGGCAACCCGTCGCCGCACCCGATCCAGGGCATCGGCGCCGGCTTCGTGCCGCAGATCATGAGGACCGACCTGCTGGACGGCATCATCCAGGTCGACGCCGAGCCGGCCCGCGAGATGGCGCGCCGCTGTGCGCGCGAGGAAGGCATGCTGGTGGGCATCTCCTCCGGCGCCACGCTGGCGGCCATCGCGCAGAAGCTGCCGGATCTGCCGAAGGACGCGGTGGTGCTGGGCTTCAACTACGACACCGGCGAGCGCTACCTCTCGATCGAGGGCTTCCTGCCCGCCTGAATGCCCCCGACCCCTTCGCGCCGGCTGCACCTGGCGGCCGGCAGCGACGCGCCGGCGCCGCGCAGCCCGGCCCAGCAGCTGTTCGCGTCGCTCACCGGGCGCATCGACGCCCAGCGCGCGCTGCTGGCCGAGTGGGCCGCCGCCATCGAGGCCTACGACCAGCGCTACGCGCAGGATTACCTGCCGCTGCACGCGCAGTACCGCGACCTGCACGTCGAGCTGCTGGACTTCCTGGACGCGGCCGCCTCGGGCGGCATGCGGCTGGGCCGCACCGACCTGCAGGCGCTGCACGGGCTCATCGCCGACATGGCCGCCAGCCTGCTGCTGGGCGAGGACGATGCGGCCCGGCGCGGTCACCTGGAGGCCCTGCTCGACAGGTACGCCGCGCCGGCGTCGCAGGCGCCGGAGGACGACGATGAACCGGACACCGTGCTGCGCCGCGTGGAGGCCGAGGTCTCCGCCGCGCGCGCCGAGGCCGAGGCGGCGCGCGCCGCGCACCACGCAGGGCGGCGCAGGAAGGGCACCGCGCGCGAGCAGCGCGCCCGCCGGCAGTCCGAGGAGGCCGTCCAGGCCAGCCAGTCGGTGCGCGCGGTCTATCGCCAGCTGGTCAGCGCCCTGCACCCCGACCGCGAGCCCGACGAGGCCGAGCGCCTGCGCAAGACCGCGCTGATGCAGCGCGTCAACCAGGCCTACGCCGCCAACCGCCTGCTGGACCTGCTGCAACTGCAGCTGGAGATCGAGCAGATCGACGCCGGCCACATCGACGGCCTGGGCGACGCGCGCCTGGGCCACTACAACCGCGTGCTGGCCGACCAGCTGGCCGAGCTGCAGCAGGAAGTGCGCGCCGTGGAGGCCGGCTTCAAGGCCCGCCACGGCCTGAACCCGCACGGCAGGCTGCGCCCGGCGCTGATCGCGGACCGGCTGCGGCACGAGCTGGCCCGGCTGCACAACGCCATCCGCGCGCTGGAGCGGGAGCGCCGCCTGCTGGCGGACGCCGACTTCTTCAAGCGCTGGGTGCGGGCGCAGCGGCAGATGGGCGCCGAGGGGCCGGAGCAGGACGGGCCCTGAGCTTTCTACAATGGCCGCTCTTTCGCCCCTGCCCGATCGCCACGGGCCGCGCGCATGATCCGCCTTTCCGAACTCAAGCTCCCGCTCGACCACGCGCCCGAGGCGCTCCCCGCGCTCGTCGCGCAGACGCTGGGCGTCGAGCCCTCCGGCCTGGCCGCCCACACCGTCCACAAACGCAGCTTCGATGCGCGCCAGGCCGAGCTGCGGGCGGTCTACATCGTCGACGTGCAGCTGGCCGATGCGGCGCAGGAGACCGCGCTGCTGGCCCGGCACGCGAAGAACCCGCACGTCCAGCCGGCGCCCGACATGACCTACCGCCCGCCGGCATGCGCCGCGGCCGAAGGCCTGCCGCGGCCGGTGGTCGTCGGCTTCGGCCCCTGCGGGCTCTTCGCCGCGCTGCTGCTGGCGCAGATGGGCCTGCGGCCGATCGTGCTGGAGCGCGGCAAGGCGGTGCGCGAGCGCACGCAGGACACCTGGGGCCTGTGGCGCCGCAAGGAACTGGACCCGGAATCGAACGTGCAGTTCGGCGAGGGCGGCGCCGGCACCTTCTCCGACGGCAAGCTCTACAGCCAGATCAAGGACCCGCGCCACCTCGGCCGCAAGGTGCTGGAGGAGTTCGTCAAGGCCGGCGCGCCGGAGGAGATCCTGTGGGAGGCGCACCCGCACATCGGCACCTTCCGCCTGGTGAAGATGGTGGAGAACATGCGCGCCGAGATCGTCGCCCTGGGCGGCGAGGTCCGCTTCCGGCACAAGGTGACGGACATCCACGTCGAAGGCGGCCGCCTGCGCGGCCTCGCGGTGCTGGACCAGGCCACCGGCCAGGCGCACGAGATGCGCGCCGACCACGTCGTCGTCGCCCTGGGCCACAGCGCGCGCGATGCGTTCACGATGCTGCACGCGCGCGGCGCGGCGATCGAGGCCAAGCCCTTCTCCATCGGCTTCCGCGTCGAGCACCCGCAGGGGCTGATCGACCGCGCGCGCTGGGGCCGCCATGCCGGCCACCCGGCGCTGGGCGCGGCCGAGTACCGCCTGGTCCACCACGCCGGCAACGGGCGCTCGGTCTACAGCTTCTGCATGTGCCCCGGCGGCACCGTGGTGGCGGCCACCAGCGAGCCGGGCCGCGTGGTCACCAACGGCATGAGCCAGTACTCGCGCGCCGAGCGCAACGCCAACGCCGGCATCGTGGTCGGCATCGAGCCGCGCGACTACCCGACCGAGTACCGCCACCTCGACCTGCCCGAGTCCGCCCAGGGCCGGCCGCACCCGCTGGCCGGCATCGAGCTGCAGCGCCGGCTCGAGTCGCAGGCCTTCGTGCTCGGCGGCGGCGACTACTGCGCACCGGGCCAGCTGGTGGGCGACTTCGTCGCCGGCCGGCCGTCGGCGGACTTCGGCGAGGTGCAGCCCAGCTACCGGCCCGGCGTGCGGCTGGGCGACCTGCACGGCGCGCTGCCCGCCTACGCCATCGAGGCCATGCGCGAGGCTTTTCCCGCCTTCGGCCGGAAGATCCCCGGCTTCGACCGGCACGACGCCGTGCTCACCGGCGTGGAGACCCGCACCTCCTCGCCCATCCGCATCGCCCGCGACGGCCAGACGCTGCAGTGCGTTGGCATCGCCGGCCTGTACCCGGCCGGCGAGGGCGCCGGCTACGCGGGCGGCATCCTCTCGGCCGGGGTGGACGGCATCAAGGTGGCCGAGGCCGTGGCGCTCGGCCTGGCGCGCGAGGCCGAGGCGCAGCGGGTGCCGGCATGACGACCGTGCAGCGCCCCGACGACGCCCGGCTCTTCGCCCTGGCCGTGGCCGCGATGGCCGCCGTCGTGCTCGCCTCCAACATCCTCGTGCAGCACGCGATCAACGACTGGCTGACCTGGGGTGCCTTCACCTACCCGGCGGCCTTCCTCGTCAGCGAGCTGGTGAACCGCCGCTTCGGGCCGCGCGTCGCACGGCGCGTGGCCTGGGTGGGCTTCGCGGTGGCGGTGGCGGCCTCGCTCGCGCTGGCGCCGGCGCGCATCGCCGCCGCCTCGGGCACCGCCTTCATCGCCTCGCAACTGCTGGACATCGGCGTGTTCGACCGGCTGCGCCGCGCCGCCTGGTGGCGCGCGCCGCTGGCGGCGACGGTCGCCGCGGCGCTGCTCGACAGCGCCGTCTTCTGGGGCATCGGCTTCGCCGGCACCGGCGGCCCGTGGATCACCTGGGCGCTGGGCGACCTGGCGGTGAAGCTGGCGGTGGGGGCGGGCATGCTGCTGCCCTTCCGCCTGCTGATCGCGCGCAGCCTGGCGCCGGTGCCGCGGCGCGATGCCCTGCGGCCCTGAGCCGCCCTCCTTCCCTTTCTTCCGTTTCCCCGATCCTTCTTCCGACATGACGTCCACCGAAGCCTCCCCCGACGCCGCCGCCCTGCCGGCCTCTTCCGCCGCGGCGCCGCCCCCGGCCGCCGCCGATGCCGAAGGCCGCGGCGGCCGCAGCCGCCGGCGCGGCCGTGGCGGCGCGCGCCGCAGTGCGGCGGCCCCCGATGGCGCCGCCGCGCCGGCGCCCCGCCCGGCGCGGCCCGAGCGCCAGGTCCATCCGCTGCTGGAAAAGCTCGCCGCGCTCTACCCGCAGCTGTTCGGCGCGCGCTTCCTGCCGCTGCAGCGCGGCGTGTACGAGGAACTGCTGGCGCGCCACCCCGAGGAGCTGCCGGCCGACGCGCTGAAGGTCGCGCTCGGCCTGCATGCGCGCTCGGGCCGCTACCTGCAGGCCATCGCCGAGCGCCATCCGCGCCACGGGCTGGACGGCCAGGTGGTCGAGCCGGTGGCGCCGGAGCACGTGCACCACGCCATCGTCGAGCTGTACCGCCGCCGCCAGGCGCGCACGCAGGACGACCTGCGGCCGAAGCTGGTGGCGCAGCTGGCCGAGGCCATCGAGGCCAGCGGCCTGGACCGCATCGCCTACACCGAGCAGGTGCGCGTCTCCAGGCCCGACGCGCTGGCGCTGCTGGACGAGGCCTTCGCCGAGCACGGCCGCCGCGTGGCCCGGCGCGAGGCGCTGCAGCGCGCCTTCGAGGCCAGCGGCCAGCCGACGCTGGAGGCCTTCGCCGAGATGTACGGCATGGACCTGAACGAGACGCGCCGGCTGCTGGGCCCGGCGAGGAAGGCGGCCGCGGCGTCCTGACCCGCGCTTGCGCCGCGCCTATGGAAAAGGCCCGCCGGAGCGGGCCTTTTTCTTTGCCTGGCGGCAGGCTCAGTGCGCGTTCTGCAGCGCCGCGATGCGCTCCTCGATCGGCGGGTGGGTGGCGAACAGCTTGCCGAACTGGCCAGTGATGCCCATGGCCTCCACCGAGCGCGGCAGCTCGCCGGCCGGCAGGCCGCCCAGGCGCGCCAGGGCGTTGATCATCGGCTGCTTGCGGCCCATCAGCTGCGCGGCGCCGGCGTCGGCGCGGAACTCGCGCTGGCGCGAGAACCAGGCCACCACGATGGCGGCGGCGAAGCCCAGCACGATGTCCAGCACCACGGTGGTGATCATGTAGCCGATGCCGGGCCCCGAGCTGCGGTCGTCGCCGCGGCGCAGGAAGCCGTCGACCACGTAGCCGATCACGCGCGAGAGGAACACGACGAAGGTGTTCATCACGCCCTGGATCAGCGTCATCGTCACCATGTCGCCGTTGGCCACGTGCGCGATCTCGTGGCCGATCACGGCCTCGACCTCCTCGCGCGTCATGTTCTGCAGCAGGCCGGTGGAGACGGCCACCAGCGAGGAGTTCTTGAAGGCGCCGGTGGCGAAGGCGTTGGGCTCGCCCTCGAAGATGCCGACCTCGGGCATGCCGATGCCGGCCTGGTCGGCGAACTTGCGCACGGTCTGGACGATCCAGGCCTCGTCGGGCGACTGCGGCTCGTTGATGATGCGCACGCCGGCGCCCATCTTGGCCATGGTCTTGGACAGCAGCAGCGAGATGATCGCGCCGCCGAAACCCATGATGAGGGCGAAGCCCAGCAGCGCGCCCAGGTTCAGGCCGTTGGCCGTGAGGTAGCGGTTGACGCCCAGCAGGCTGGCGACGACGCCGAGCACGGCGACCACCAGCACGTTGGTCAGGACGAACAGAAGAATGCGCTTCAAGTCGATTTCTCCGTGGGGAAGAAGGGAAACGCCGCTCAGTTGGGGGCCGGTCGGCCCGCTTCAAGCGGGGCGGCGTGCACCGGCGGCGGTCTTGGCGTGGTTGTGGCCGCACGGTGAGGCCGGAAGACCTCGGCGTCATCATAGAAGGCGGCATGGCAATTCCCCGGATGCCATCCGGGAATGCCGGCCACCGGCAGCGGCGTGAAGGGCTTGGCGGCCAGGCGCCGCGGGTCGAGCGCGGCAGCGAGGGCCGCATCCTCGGGCGCGATGGAGGGATCGTCGCTGTCCGGGCCCAGCAGCACGTGCGCCGTGGCCGACTTCTGCCCGGCCAGCAGCTTTTCCATCAGCGCATGGCCGAAGACCATCACGCGCGCCTCGGCCCAGAGCCCGCGCAGGTCGAGGAAGAGCCGGCGCCAGTCGCGCGCCCGCAGCGCCTGCCAGAGCGGCGGCGGCGCATCGAGCACCGCGCCGTTCTCGTCGAACAGCGTCAGCGCGTCGCGCAGCGGCCCGCGCGTGGGGCCGACGCCGCAGCGCGCGATCTCCGCCGCCTGCAGCGCGTTGAGCCGCCGCTTGGCCTGCGGGAAGGCCAGCCACGCCAGGCCGTTGAAGAAGTCGTGCAGGTTGTCGCGGGTGGGGATGCCGCCGGTGCGCGCGATGAAGGCTTCGTAGGGCTCGCCGGCCGGCAGCGCGGCCTGGGGCACGAAGCGCGGGGCCGCGGCGCCGCCCACCGCCTGCAGCGCCTGGTGGACCGGCATCGCACCGGCCTGCAGCCCGGCCGCCTCGCCAGGCACCCGCCAGGCCGCGAGGCCGGGATGCGTCCAGTCGATGGCGGGCCGGCTCAAGCGGCGGCCGCCCCTTTCCAGCGGATGCGGTCGGGGTGGTGCATCAGGGCGAAGTCGGCTTCCAGCTTCTCGAAGAACCTGAGGGAGCTGGCGTTCCGGCCCAGCAGCCGCGCGGCGCGCAGCGCCTGCACGGCGTCGTTGAGCGGGATCTCGGCGCCGCGGCGCAGGGCCGGCACGGCGGCAAGGATCGCCTCGGTGGCGGGCGCGGCCGCCGTCCTGGCGGCGGTCTTGCGGGCCGTCTTCTTCGCCGGCGCCGGTGCCGGTGCGGCCGCCGCCGTCTTGCGCGCGGCGGCCTTGCGGGCAGGCGCGCGCCCGGCCTGCGGCGCCGGCGGCTCGGCCGCAGGGGGCGCGCCGCCGCCCTTGTGGCGCAGGTCGACGAAATGGTCGTAGGCGGCCATGGTCTCGTCGCTGGTCTTGCCCTGCTGGCCGATGCCGCAGACCCGGCAGCCCTTCTCGCGCAGCCGGCTCACCAGCGGCGTGAAATCCGAATCGGAAGAGACGAGGTAGATGCAGTGCGGCCGCTCGGCCATGGCGAGGTCCATGGCATCGACGGCCAGCGCGATGTCGGTGCTGTTCTTGCCCGCCGCCAGGTTGACCATGGGCCGCATCGACAGCCGCTTGAACAGCTGCTGGTGCTTGAGCGCCACCTCGGGCGTGCAGTACGCGCGGCGCACGTGCAGGTGGCCGTGCTCGGCGAGCACGCCGCGCACCGCCTGCTCCATCACGTCGGCCGACACGTTGTCGGCATCGACCAGGAGCATCACCTTGTAGGTGCCGCCACCGGTGCTCACTGGAAGGCCTCCGTGCTTCGCACCGCGATGCGGGCCCCAGCGGCCGGGCGGGGGCTCACTGGAGTACCTTCGTGCTGACGCACTGCGGTGCGAGCCCCCTTCGGAGCGGCCGGGCGGGGGCTCATGCGAGCCTCCAGCGCATCGCCTCGCCGCCGCGCAGCGGCTTGAGCGCCGCCTCGCCGAAGGGCACCGTCTCCGGCACCGTCCAGGCCTCGCACCGCAGGGTGATCGTGTCCGCGTTGCGCGGCAGGCCGTAGAAGTCGGGGCCGTGGAAGCTGGCGAAGCCTTCCAGCCTGTCGAGCGCGCCGGCGTCGTCGAAGGCCTCGGCATACAGCTCGATGGCGGTGAGCGCGGTGTAGCAGCCGGCGCAGCCCAGCGCGTGCTCCTTCAGCTGCGCCGGGTGCGGCGCGCTGTCGGTGCCGAGGAAGAAGCGCGGGCTGCCGCTGGTGGCGGCCTCCACCAGCGCCAGGCGGTGCACCTCGCGCTTGAGCACCGGCAGGCAGTAGTAGTGCGGGCGGATGCCGCCGGTGAAGAGGGCGTTGCGGTTGTAGAGCAGGTGGTGGGCGGTGATGGTGGCGGCCGTCGTGTCGCCGCCCTCGTCGCGCACGTAGTGGGCGCCCTCTTTCGTCGTCAGGTGCTCGAAGACGATCTTCAGGCCGGGGAAGTCGGCACGCAGCGGCTTCAGCACGCGCTCGATGAAGACGGCCTCGCGGTCGAACAGGTCCACCGACGGGTCGGTCACCTCGCCGTGCACCAGCAGCAGCAGGCCGTGCTTCTGCATCGCCTCCAGCGTGGGGTAGGTGTTGCGGATGTCGGTCACGCCGGCGTCGCTGTTGGTGGTGGCGCCGGCCGGGTAGAGCTTGAGGGCGCGCACGCCGGCGGCGGCGGCGCGGGCGATCTCCTCGGGCGGCAGCCTGTCGGTGAGGTAGAGCGACATCAGCGGATCGAAGCGCTGGCCCGCGGGCACGGCCGCGAGGATGCGCTCGCGGTACGCCAGCGCCTGCTGCGCGGTGGTCACCGGGGGGCGCAGGTTGGGCATGATCAGCGCGCGGCCCATCTGGCGCGCGGAGTGGGGCACCACGTCCTGCATGGCGGCGCCGTCGCGCACGTGCAGGTGCCAGTCGTCGGGGCGGGTGATCGTGAGGGTGTCGGTCATGGCGGCGGATTGTCCCATCGGGGTGGCCGGCGGCGGTTCAGGCCGGCGCGGCCAGCAGGGCGTGCAGCCGCGCGTCGATGCGGCCGTCCACCACCCGCAGCTCCGACGCCGAGACCGGCAGGCGGAAGCGCCGCGGCCCGGCGCTGCCGGGGTTGACGTGGAGCACGCCCTCGCGCCGCTCGATGCGCGGCTGGTGCGAGTGGCCCGTCACCACCACCTGCACGCCGGCGGCCGGCGGGGCGCCGCGCAGATCGGCGATGTCGTGCACGACGCACAGGCGCACGCCGGCCAGCTCGCGCTCCACGCGCAGCGGCAGCGCCTCGGCCCACGGCCCGTGGTCGTTGTTGCCGCGCACGGCCACCAGCGGCGCCAGCGCGGCCAGGGCCTCGAGCGTGGCCGGGTCGCAGATGTCGCCGGCGTGGACGATGGCGTCGCTGCCGCGCAGCCAGGCGATGGCCTCCGGGCGCAGCAGGCCGTGGGTGTCGGAGACGAGGCCGATGCGGGTCATGCCCCCGACTGTCGCCAAGGCCCGCCTTCATGGAAAGCCCCCATGCTGCGCAGGGGTGTCTGCCGCTACGATCGCGCGTCGATTTCTTCCGCCCACGGGCGGCCCGCGGCCCCCGCGGATGCCGTCCCCGACCTCCATGCCTTCCGTCCCCGAGCCCGGCGCCCAGCTGGACGCCGCCAGCCCCCTGCCCCCCGAGATTCCCGCCGCCGACGAGCCCGTCAAGGTGCCCCTGGCCATCGAGGACTGGGCCACCGTCGTCATCATGGCGCTCCTGGCCTGCATCACCTTCGCCAACGTGCTGGTGCGCTACTTCACCGACCAGTCCTTCGCCTGGACGGAGGAGTTCTCGGTGTTCCTGATGATCCTGCTGGCGATGGTGGGCGGCTGCGCCGCCGTCGCGCGCGACCGCCACATCCGCATCGAGTACTTCAGCGACTCGGGCTCGATGGCGCGGCGCCGCCGGCTGGCCCAGTTCGGCGCGGCGATGGTGGCACTGCTGTTCTTCCTGATCGCCGCGCTGTCGGTGCGCATCGTGTGGGACGACTGGCGCTTCGAGGAGACCTCGCCCGGCATCGGCGTGCCGCAGTGGTGGTACTCGGTCTGGCTGCCGATCGTGTGCACGGCCATCGGCCTGCGGGCGGTGGGCCTGTTCATCCGCCGCGGCCGCCGCGCGCCCGGAGACGACGCATGATCGCCACGCTGCTGTTCGTCGCCTTCCTGGCGATGATGCTGATGGGCGTGCCGATCGGCGCCGCCCTGGGCCTGGCGGGCGCGGCCTGCATCGCGCTGGCCAACGCCGACGCGCAGTGGTTCGGCCTGCTGGCCGTGCCGCAGAACTTCTACGCTGGGCTGGGCAAGTACCCGCTGCTGGCGATCCCGATGTTCGTGCTGGTCGGCTCGATCTTCGACCGCTCGGGCGTGGCGCTGCGGCTGGTGAACTTCGCGATCGCCATCGTCGGCCGCGGGCCCGGCATGCTGCCGCTGGTGGCGATCGTGGTGGCGATGTTCCTGGGCGGCATCTCGGGCTCGGGCCCGGCCAACGCGGCGGCGGTGGGCGCGGTGATGATCGCCGCCATGTCGCGCGCCGGCTACCCGGCCTCGTACTCGGCCAGCGTGGTGGGGGCGGCGGCGGCCACCGACATCCTGATCCCGCCCTCGGTGGCCTTCATCGTGTACTCGGTGCTGGTGCCGGGCGCCTCGGTGCCGGCCCTCTTCGCCGCCGGCATGGTGCCGGGCATCCTGGCCGGGCTGGCGCTGATCGTGCCGGCGGTGTGGATGGCGCGCAGCCACAAGATGGGCGCGCTCGAGGCCTCGCTGCCGCGCCCGCCCTTCTGGAAGAGCCTGCGCGAGGCGGTCTGGGGCCTGGCGGCGCCGGTGCTGATCCTCGGCGGCATGCGCATGGGCTGGTTCACGCCCACCGAGGCGGCGGTGGTGGCGGTGTTCTACGGCCTGTTCGTCGGCATGGTGGTGCACCGCACGATCACCGTGCGCGACCTGTTCCCGATCCTGCGCGAGTCGGGCGAGCTGTCGGCGGTGATCCTGCTGGTGGTGTCGCTGGCGGGCATCTTCGCGTATTCGCTGTCCACGCTGGGCGTGATCGATCCGGTCGCCAGGGCCATCGTCAACTCGGGCCTGGGCGAGTACGGCGTGCTGTCGCTGGTGATCCTGCTGCTCATCACGGTGGGCATGTTCCTCGACGGCGTGTCGATCTTCCTGATCTTCGTGCCGCTGCTGTGGCCCATCGTCCAGCACTACCACTGGGACCCGGTCTGGTTCGGCGTGCTGCTCACGCTGAAGGTGGCGCTGGGCCAGTTCACGCCGCCGCTGGCCGTGAACCTGATGGTGTCCTGCCGCATCGCCAACGTGCGCATGGAAGAGACCGTGCGCTGGGTCGGCTGGATGCTGTTCGCCATGTTCCTGGTGATGGTGGCGGTCATCATCTGGCCGCAGCTGGCGCTGTGGCTGCCCAACTACCTCGGCTACTGAGCCCGACGGATTCCCGACCATTTTCTTCACGACAAGGAGACGACGACATGACCTTCCGACGCACCCTGCTGGGCCTGGCCGCCGTGGCCACCGCGCTGGCCACCTTCACCGGCGGCGCGATGGCGCAGGCCGCCTACAAGCCCGAGTACAAGATGTCGCTGGTGCTCGGCCCGCCCACGCCCTGGGGCATGGCCGGCAAGATCTGGGCCGACCTGGTGAAGGAGCGCACCCAGGGCCGCATCAACATCAAGCTGTACCCCGGCGTCTCGCTGATCCAGGGCGACCAGACGCGCGAGTTCAGCGCGCTGCGCCAGGGCGTGATCGACATGGCGGTGGGCTCGACCATCAACTGGTCGCCGCAGGTCAAGGAACTGAACCTGTTCTCCATGCCCTTCCTGATGCCCGACTACGCCGCCATCGACGCGCTGACGCAGGGCGAGGTGGGCAAGGACATCTTCGCGCGGCTGGACAAGGCCGGCGTGGTGCCGCTGGCCTGGGGCGAGAACGGCTACCGCGAGGTGACCAACTCCAAGCACCCGATCAAGACGCCCGAGGACCTCAAGGGCATGAAGCTGCGCGTGGTGGGCTCGCCGATCTTCTCCGACATGTTCAGCGCCATGGGCGCCAACCCCACGCAGATGAGCTGGGCCGACGCGCAGCCCGCGCTGGCCAGCGGCGCGGTGGACGGGCAGGAGAACCCGCTGTTCCTGTTCACCGTGCTGAAGATGCACACGGTGGGCCAGAAGTTCGTGACCACCTGGGGCTACGTGGCCGACCCGCTGATCTTCGTGGTGAACAAGGAGATCTGGAACTCCTGGAGCAAGGCCGACCAGGAGGCCGTGCGCCAGGCCGCCATCGACGCCGGCAAGCAGGAGATCGCGCTGGCACGCAAGGGCCTGACCGAGGCCGACAAGCCGCTGCTCAAGGAGATCGCCGGCATGGGCGTGACGGTGACGCAGCTCACGCCGGCCGAGCGCGAGGCCTTCGTCAAGGTGACGCGCCCGGTCTACAACAAGTGGAAGGGCACGGTCGGCACCGCGCTGGTCGACAAGGCCGAGAAGTCCATCGCGGCCCGCGCGAAGTAGGAAGCGGGCACCGCGGGCCGCGCCCGCACCACGACGAACGCCCCGCAGCCGCGGGGCGTTGTCTTTTCCGTTTCCGACCCCGGCCGCGTCAGCGCAGCAGCTCGCCGCTGGCCTCCGGCTGGAAGGCCACGCCCTGCACGCGCAGGGCGGACTCGCGGCCATCGGGCGAGGGCCAGCGCGCCACGTCGCCGACACGCAGGCCCAGCAGCGCGGTGCCGGCCGGCGACAGCACCGAGATGCGGCCCTGCGCGGCGTCCGCCTCGTCCGGGTAGACGAGCGTGATCTCGCGCACCGCATCGGCGCCGGGCTCGGCCACCTGCACGCACGAGCGCATGGTCACCACGTCGGGCGCCACGGCGTCCGACGCCACCAGGTCGGCGTTGTCCAGCAGGGCCAGCAGCGCCTCGTGCTGCGACGCCTGCGCGTCGAGCCATTTGCCGATGCGCACGTGGTCCAGCTCGGTCAGCACGCGGACGGCCGGGGAAGAAAGAGAAGAAGAAGAGGAGGAAGACATCGCACGACTCCTGAAAAGCAAAACGCCGGGTGAGAGCCCGGCGATGCGGTTGGCGAGGAGAAGTGGAGGGGGCTCGCCGGGCTCAGGAGTGTGGGGTCGGTTGCAGGCCGAGGAAACGTCGGCCTGCGCGCGCAGCCGCGCCCGCCCGCAAGGCGGGCATGCGCATGGACCGGAGCGCGGCGAGACGTTTCATGGGGCCGATTATCCGGCGCAGGCTCAGTGCTGCAGGATCTTGTTGAGGAAGTCCTTGGTCCGCGGCTGGCGATTCTCCGGGTGGGCGAAGAATTCCTCCTTGGAGCAGTCCTCCAGGATGCGCCCGCCCACGTCGATGAAGATCACGCGGCTGGCCACCTTGCGCGCGAAGCCCATCTCGTGGGTCACGCACATCATGGTCATGCCTTCCTTGGCCAGGCTGACCATCACGTCCAGCACCTCGCCGACCATCTCCGGGTCGAGCGCCGAGGTGGGCTCGTCGAACAGCATCACGATCGGGTCCATGCTGAGCGCGCGGGCGATCGCCACGCGCTGCTGCTGGCCGCCCGAGAGCTGGCCGGGGAACTTGTCCTTGTGCGCCATCAGGCCCACGCGGTCGAGCATCTTCAGGCCACGGGTCTTGGCCTCGTCCAGGCTGCGGCCCAGCACCTTGACCTGCGCGATGGTCAGGTTCTCCGTCACCGACAGGTGCGGGAACAGTTCGAAGTGCTGGAACACCATGCCCACCTTGGAGCGCAGCTTGGGCAGGTCGGTCTTCGGGTCGTTGACCCTGATGCCGTTGACCACGATCTCGCCCTTCTGGATCGGCTCCAGCGCGTTCACCGTCTTGATCAGCGTGGACTTGCCCGAACCCGAGGGGCCGCACACCACCACCACGTCGCCCTTGTCGATGCTGACGTTGCAGTCGTTGAGCACCTGCACGGGCCCGTACCACTTCGAGACGTTCTTGATTTCGATCATTTTTTCGGCCATCTCAATACTCCTGTGTCAGTTGTCCAAGGCGCTCACGCGCCTCGCCACGCTTCCGGTCCGAAGGCTGCGGAGCAGGCCATGCGGGAACATCCGCGGAACCGGCCTTGCCGGGCCGCAGGATGTGCCCCCTTGAGGGGGTAGGCGGAGCGGAACGAAGTCCGCGAAGACTGGGGTGTCATCTGATGATCGCGATCTTCTTGTGCAGACGCTTGACGAAGTACGACAGCGTGTAGCAGATGATGAAGTAGATGACGGCCGCCAGCAGGTAGCTCTCGATCGGGCGGCCGAAGTTCTTGCCGGCCGTCTCGAAGCCCTTGAGCAGGTCGTAGGCGCCGATGGCATAGACCAGCGAGGTGTCCTGGAACAGGATGATGGTCTGCGTGAGCAGCACCGGCAGCATGTTGCGGAAGGCCTGCGGCAGGATCACCAGCGTCATGTTCTGCCGGTAGGTCATGCCCACGGCCATGCCGGCGAAGACCTGGCCGCGCGGGATCGACTGGATGCCCGCGCGCATGATCTCGGAGAAGTACGCCGCCTCGAAGGCGATGAAGGTGATGATGGCCGAGTACTCCGCGCCGATCGGCCGGCCGATGGCCAGCGGCACCAGCAGGAAGAACCACAGCAGCACCATCACCAGCGGCACCGAGCGCATGCCGTTGACGTAGATGGCGGCCGGCACGTCCAGCCACCTCTTGCCCGACAGGCGCATCAGCGCCAGCAGCGTGCCGAAGAAGATGCCGCCCAGCGTCGCCACCACGGTGAGGAAGACGCTGAAGTACAGGCCCTTGAGGACGTAGCCGCTGATGACGTCCCAGTTGTAGAAGCCGAAGTCGAGGTTGAGCATGTCAGTGGCCTCCGGTTCCGCCGGCGGCCACGAAGCCCGGCACGCGCGACCGCTTCTCGATGAAGGCCATGATGCGGTTGATGGCCAGCGCCGAGATCACGTACAGCACGGAGACGCCGAGGTACATCTCGATCGGCCGCGCCGTCTCCTCGCCCGCCTGCATGGCGAACTGCGTCAGCTCGGCGATCGACACGGCGAAGGCCACCGACGAGTTCTTGAAGATGTTCATCGACTCGCTGGTCAGCGGCGGGATGATGATGCGGTAGGCCATGGGCAGCAGCACGTAGCGGTAGTACTGCGGCGTGGTGAAGCCCACCGCCATGCCGGCGTAGCGCTGCCCGCGCGGCAGGGCCTGGATGCCCGAGCGCAGCTGCTCGGCGATCCGCGCCGAGGTGAACAGGCCCAGCGCCAGCACCACCAGCACGAAGGGCGGCACGTCGCGCATGAAGGGCACCAGCGCGGGAACCACGTGGTACCACAGGAAGATCTGCACCAGCAGCGGGATGTTGCGGAACAGCTCGACCCAGGCGTTGCCGAAGCGGACCAGCCAGGGGCTGTCCGGCAGCGTGCGCAATACGCCGATGATCGAGCCCACGACCAGCGCCACGGCGAGCGCGGACAGGGAGACGGCCACCGTCCATCCCCAGGCCGAGACCATCCAGTTGAGATAGGTGTCCGCGCCGCCCGTGCCGTAGCACCCCGGCACCATATTGCCGTCGATCGTGTCCTTGCAGAACACCTGCCAGTCCCAGCTCATGGGGTTCTCCTCAACTCCTGATGTGTCGGTCCAGAAACAGCAAACGCCCGCCACGGCGGGCGGGCGTTTGCGGGTCCTGCATGCGGCTTACTTCGCGACGAAGTCCTCGGCCGGCTTGTTGTTCAGGTTGGCCCAGGCTTCCTTGGTGGCGTCCGACAGCGGCAGGCCCAGCGCCACGTTGTTCGGCGGCACGGGCTGGACCATCCACTTGTCGTACAGCTTGGCCAGCGAGCCGTCCTTGACCTGGCGCGCGATGCTGGCGTCGACGGCCTTCAGGAAGGCCTCGTCGCCCTTGCGCACCATGCAGGCGATCGGCTCGACCGACAGCTCGGGCCCGACGATGGCGTAGTCCTTGGGGTTCTTCGACTTGGAGATGTTGGCCGCCAGGATGGAGGCGTCCATCACGAAGGCGTCGGCGCGGCCCGACTCGAGCAGCAGGAAGCTGTCGGCGTGGTCCTTGCCCATGACTTCCTTGAAGTCGATGCCCTGGGCGCGGCGGTTCTTGCGCAGCACCTGCACGGAGGTGGTGCCGGTGGTGGTGGCGATGGTCTTGCCGTTGAGGTCCTTCAGGTCCTTGATGCCGGAGTTGGCCTTGACGGCGACGCGCACCACTTCCATGTAGGTGTTGTAGGCGAAATCGACGTCCTTGGCGCGGGTGGCGTTGTTGGTGGTGGAGCCGCACTCCAGGTCCACCGTGCCGTTCTGCACCAGCGGGATGCGGTTCTGGGAGCTCACCAGGGTGTAGTTGATGTTGAGCTTCTTGCCCACGTCCTTGCTCAGGTCGTCGACGATGCGCTCGGCCATCTCGGTGTGGAAGCCCACGTACTTGCCGCCGCCCAGCGTGTAGGACAGGGCGGAGGAGTCGCGCACCCCCAGGCTGATGCTGCCACTGGCCTTGATCTTGGCGAGGGTGTCGTTGGCCTGCGCGAACGCGCCGCTGGTGGCGAGCGCCGCGACGGCGAGAACCAGTGCTTGCTTTTTCATGAAGAGCTCCTTGGGGATGACAGAGAGAAACACGATGGAAATTCTAGACACACACTTTTCCGGGGAATACCCGTAACCACCCGGGTGCACGGCGCACCAGTTCCGGCCGGCAGCACTGGACATCCGACCTTTCGCGGTGCATGGGGCGGGAGGCCGCGAGGCCATCCGGTTCATAGCAGCCTCCATGCCCAGGAGGCCGGTCACGACATTCTTTCGCCAATTAATTCACACTTGTCAAAGATCGCGCCGTCCGCGTCACGGCGCCGTCACCGGCCCCGCCCCTGCGGGCCGCGGACGAAACCGGCGCACTGTAGGGACGCCGGCGGGCGGCGACCAATGCCGGTTGCGAGAGCCGCAATGCGCGGCGCACATAGTTCCTCCGTGTTCACCCGCATGCCCCGCGGGCGCGGGGCTCAGGCCGGCGCGCGCTCGGCCGTGGTCTGGACCAGGTAGGCCCACAGCGCGTCGGCGGCGCGGCGCGGCGCGAGGCCCGCGCCCTCGGCCGCGCTGCGCGCCGCCACGGCCGGCCGCTCGCGGTAGGCGCGCACTTCCATGGTGGCCTCCAGCGGGCCGACCTCGGGCCCCACGGCGCTGACCAGCTTGCGCGCGCGCACCTCCTTGCGCACGGCGCTCTGCGGCAGGAAGGCGATGCCGTGCCCTTCCAGCGCCATCACCTTCAGGCCCTCGGCCATGTCGGTCTCGTAGACGCGGTCCAGGTGGATCGGCGTGCGCGAGGCCTTGAGCAGCTGGTCGACCACCCGGCCCAGGTAGGCGCCCGGCGCATAGCCCAGGTAGGGCAGCGGCCGGCCGGGGCGGCCGGGCAGTTGGTAGCGCGGCGTGCCGTCCGCCTCGGGCCGCACCCAGGGCGCGACCACCTCCTCGCCCAGGTACACCATCTCGTAGCGGTTGGCGTCGAGCTGCAGCGGCTGCGAGGGGTGGTGGTAGGCGATCAGCAGGTCGCAGTTGCCTTCGACCAGGCGCAGCACGGCGTCGTGCACGTTCAGCGCGATCAGCCGGCTCTTGAGCGGCCCGAACTGCTGGCGCAGGCTGGTGACCCAGGAGGGGAAGAAGGTGAAGGCCAGGGTGTGCGGCACGGCGAACTCGATGACGTCCTGCGCCACCGCCGAGTGGCCGCGCAGCATGGCGCGGGTGCTCTGCAGCGACTGCAGGATCTCCAGCGCCTGGGTGTAGAGCGTCTGTCCGGCGGGGGTGAGCCGCGTCGGGTAGGAGCTGCGGTCCACCAGGTCGGTGCCGGCCCATCCCTCCAGCGCCTGGATGCGGCGCGAGAACGCCGGCTGCGTCACGTGCCGCAGCTGCGCCGAGCGGCTGAAGCTGCGGGTTTCGGCGAGGCTGACGAAGTCCTCGAGCCATTTGGTTTCCATGAACGGCGATTATGGTGCGCGCCATACTCGCCGACCCGACCGGAGCTGCCGACCATGAACGACGCCGACATCCTGACCCTGGACGCCACCACGCTGGCCCGCCGCATCGCCGCGCGCGAGCTGTCGTGCCGCGAGCTGATGGCCGCCACGCTGGCGCGCATCGAGGCGCTCAACCCGCGCTTCAACGCCCTGGTGTCGCTGCGCGACGGCGAGGCGCTGCTGGCCGAGGCCGATGAGCGCGACGCGCAGCTGGCGCGCGGCGAGCGCCTGGGCTGGATGCACGGCTTCCCGCTGGCGGTGAAGGACCTGAGCCACGCCGCCGGCCTGCCGACCTCGATGGGCTCGCCGCTGGCGCCGAAGAGCCCGGCGCGCGCCGACAGCCTGCACGTGGCCCGCGCCAGGGCGGCCGGCGCCATCGTCATCGGCAAGAGCAACACGCCGGAGTTCGGCCTGGGCTCGCACACCTACAACACCGTCTTCGGCACCACCCGCAACGCCTGGGACGACACGAAGAGCGCCGGCGGCAGCAGCGGCGGCGCGGCCGTCGCGCTGGCGCTGGAGATGATGCCGGTGGCCGACGGCAGCGACATGATGGGCTCGCTGCGCAATCCGGCGGCCTTCAACAACGTGATCGGCCTGCGGCCCTCGCGCGGGCGCGTTCCGGGCTCGCCGGACGAGGACCTGTTCTTCCAGCAGCTCGGCACCGAGGGGCCGATGGCGCGCACGGTGGAGGACGCGGCGCGCCTGCTGTGCGTGCAGGCCGGCTTCGACGCGCGGGTGCCGCTGTCGCTGCCCGATGCCCTGCCGGCGCCCGACGCGCTCTCGCTCGACGCCGACACGAAGGGCCTGCGCATCGGCTGGCTCGGCCCGATCTGGCCGGACCTGCCCACCGAGCCCGGCGTGCTCGCCACCTGCGAGCAGGCGCTCACGGTCTTTTCCGGCCTGGGCTGCATCGTCGAACCCTGCACGCTGGAGGTGCCGCGCGAGCAGGCCTGGACCGCCTGGCTGCGCCTGCGCCAGCTGCTGGTGGGCGGCAAGCTGGGCGCGCTGGCGGCCGACCCGCGGCAGCACGAGCGCATCAAGCCCGAGGCGCTGTGGGAGATCGAGCAGGCGCGCCACCTGGACGCGGCCTCGCTCTACCAGGCCTCGATCTACCGCTCCAACGTGTACCGCGCCTTCGCGCGCCTGTTCGAGCGCTTCGACGCGGTGGTGGCGCCGACGGCGCAGGTCTTCCCCTTCGACGCGGCCCTGCACTGGCCGGACGCGGTGGCCGGCGTGAAGAGCCGGACCTACCACCACTGGATGGAGATCGTCGCGCCCTTCACGCTGGCGGGCCTGCCGACGCTGAACCTGCGCGCCGGCTTCGGGCCGCAGGGCCTGCCGATGGGCCTGCAGCTCGCGGGCCCGGCCAACGCCGACCTGGCGGTGCTGCGGCTGGGCCATGCCTACGACCGCGCCTGCCCCTGGTCGACGCTGCGGCCGCCGGCGCTGAAGTGAAACGGCCCCCACGCTCATCGCTTCGCGCATCGCTGCCCCCCGAGGGGGCGCGTCAGTGCCTTCGGGCGGCCGGGCGGCACCGACATCAGATCGGTGAGACGACGCCGCGGCCGGCGAAGTGCCCCTCGGCGTTGGCCATGAAGCGGTCGACGCTGGCCTGCGTGGCCTCGGGCGACCAGCCGGCCACGTGCGGCGTGATGAGCAGGTTGTCCAGCCCGATCAGCTCCTGCGGCGGCTTCGGCTCGCTCTCGTACACGTCCAGCCCGGCGCCGGCGATGCGGCCTTCGCGCAGGGCCGCGGCGAGCGCCTGCGTGTCGACCACGCTGCCGCGGCCGATGTTGACGAGCCAGCCGCGCGGGCCGATCGCGTCGAGCACGGCCGCATCGACCAGATGGCGCGTCGCCGGCCCTCCCGGCACGGCGCACACCAGCACGTCGCACCAGCGCGCCAGCGCCGCCAGGCTGTCGAAGTAGCGCTGCGGCGCATCCTGCACCGGCCGGCGGTTGTGGTAGCCCACGGGCATGTCGAAGCCGCCCGCCCGCCGGGCGATCTTGCGGCCGATGCCGCCCAGGCCGAGGATGCCGAGCTTCTTGCCGGACAGGTTCGGCGGCTGGGGGAAGCTGTCGCGCCACTCGCCGTCGCGGCAGCGCCGGTCGAGCCTGCGCAGGTCGCGCACGATGCCGATGATCAGCCCGAAGGCATGGTCCGCCACGCAGTCGTCGTTGGTGCCGGCGCCGTTGGCGGTGGCGATGCCGCGCGCGCGCAGCGCCTGCATCGGCAGGCCCTCGTAGCCGGCGCCCATGCAGCACACCAGTTCCACCGCGGGCAGGGCGTCCAGCTCCTGCTCCGTCAGCCCGACGACGCCGATGGTGAGCACGGCCCGGAAGCGCGCACCGTCCCGCGCGATGGCGGCCGCGCGCTCGGCCGGCGTCGGGGCGTAGGTGAGATCGTAGACCTCGGCGATCTGGGCCTGGTGTTCGGCCGAGAGGCCGCTGATCACCAGCAGGGGAATCTTCTCTGACATCTGTAGCGACTCCTGAAGGAAAACGATCGGGGGCGGCGGGCACCTACAGCACGGCGCCCGCCCCGCTCTTCTGCAGCGACCACATCTGCGCGTAGCGGCCGCCCAGCGCCAGCAGTTCGGCATGCGTGCCGCGCTCGACGATGCGGCCGGCCTCCATCACCAGGATCCGGTGCGCCGCCACCACGGTGGACAGGCGGTGCGCGATCAGCAGCGTGGTCTTGCCCTGCGCGGCGCTGGCCAGCTCGGCCTGGATGGCGCGCTCGTTGGCCGAATCGAGCGCCGAGGTGGCCTCGTCGAAGATCAGCACGGGCGGGTTCTTCAGCAGCGTGCGGGCGATGGCCACGCGCTGCTTCTCGCCGCCCGAGAGCTTCAGGCCGCGCTCGCCCACCGTCGTCTCGTAGCCCAGCGGCAGGGCGGCGATGAAGTCGTGGATGCGCGCCGCCTTCGCGGCGGCCACCACCTCGTCGTGCGTGGCGCCGGGCCGGCCGTAGGCGATGTTGTAGGCGATGGTGTCGTTGAAGAGCACCGTGTCCTGCGGCACGATGCCGATGGCCGTGCGCAGGCTGGCCTGGGGGACGGCGCGGATGTCCTGGCCGCCGATGGAGATGGCGCCGCCCTGGATGTCGTAGAAGCGGTAGAGCAGCCGTGCGAGGGTGGACTTGCCGGAGCCGGAAGGACCGACCACCGCCACCGTCTTCCCGGCGGGAATCTCGAAGTCCAGGTCCTGCAGGATCGGCCGCGCCGGCTCGTAGGCGAAGTCGACGTGCGCGAAGCGCACCGTCCAGTCCGGCGGCGCCAGCGGCACGGCGCCGGGCGCGTCCGCCACCTCGCGCTCGCGGTCCAGCAGGGCGAACATCTTCTCCAGGTCGGTCAGGTTCTGCTTGATCTCGCGGTAGATCACGCCGAGGAAGTTCAGCGGGATGTACAGCTGGATCATGAAGGCGTTGACCATCACCAGGTCGCCCAGCGTCATGCGGCCGTCGACCACGCCCTGCGTGGCGCGCCACAGCATCGCCACCAGGCTCAGCGCCACCAGCATCTGCTGGCCGGTGTTGAGCAGCGACAGTGTGGTCTGGCTCTTGACGGCGGCGCGGCGGTAGCGCTGCAGCTGCTCGTCGTAGCGGTGCGCCTCGAAGTCCTCGTTGTTGAAGTACTTGACGGTCTCGTAGTTCAGCAGCGAGTCGATGGCGCGCGACTGCGCCTTCGAGCCCAGCTCGTTCATCGTCTTGCGGAACTGCGTGCGCCACTGCGTCACGCTGACGGTGAAGGCGATGTAGAACACGAGCGCCGCCGCGGTGATGACGGCGAACCACGGGTCGAAGCGCACCGCCAGGATCGACAGCACCAGCGCCAGCTCGATCAGCGTGGGCACGATGCTGTAGATCGAGTACGAGATCAGCGAATGCACCGCCTGCGTGCCGCGCTCGATGTCGCGCGTCATGCCGCCGGTCTGGCGCTCCAGGTGGAAGCGCAGGCTGAGCTGGTGCAGGTGGCGGAACACGTCCAGCGCGATGCGGCGCGAGGCGCCCTCGGTGGCCTTGGCGAAGACCAGCTCGCGCAGCTCGGTGAACAGCGAGGTGGCGAAGCGCAGCAGCCCGTAGCCCAGCAGCAGCGCCACCGGCACCACCAGCAGCGCCTTCGGGTCGCCGGGCTTGACGTCCATCGCATCCACCAGGTGCTTGAGCAGCACCGGCACGCCGACGTTGGCCAGCTTGGCCGCCACCATGAACAGCAGCGCCAGCCCCACGCGCCAGCGGTAGGGCCACAGGTAGGGCAGCAGGCGGCGCAGCGCGGCGGCATCGGCGTTGCCGGCAGCCGGCACCGCAGGCACGGCCGCCCGCGGCGCCGGCGCGGGCGGATGCAGGGCGGAGGAAGGGGAAAGCGCGTCGCTGCTGCTGCGTCGCATGGGAGGACAATCGCGGGCTGTTCTGTTTCGAAGATTGTGCCGATGTCCACCTCCGCCCGCTCCGACCCGCCCCTGAAGAGCCTGCCTGCCGACATGGAACTGGTGCTCAAGGTCATCCCCATGCCGGCCGACACCAACGGCAACGGCGACATCTTCGGCGGCTGGGTGATGGCGCAGGTGGACCTGGCCGGCTCGGTGATCCCGGCGCGCTACGCGCGGGGCCGCATGGCGACGGTGGCGGTCAACGAGTTCATCTTCAAGCAGCCGGTGCGGGTGGGCGACATCCTGTCCTTCTACGCGGCGGTGACGCGGGTGGGGCGCACCTCCGTCACGGTGAAGGTGGAGGTGTTCGCCGAGCGCATCCGCAGCCAGGGCGAGTACGTGAAGGTGACCGAGGCCGCGCTGACCTACGTGGCGATCGACGAGAACGGCCGGCCGCGCGACCTGCCCGCCGCCTGAATCCCCAGCGCGATGCCGGCCGCGGCACCGGCCGCGCCGATCAGCAGCTGCACGCCGGCGAGCGCGCCGGGGCCGAGCCGGCCGACGGCCGCGCCCAGCGCCAGCACGCCCAGCGCCTGGAGCACGGGCGCGCGCCACGCGGCGGCCGGCGCGGTGCCGGCGCAGCAGGCCAGGCTCCAGGCGGCGCCCTGGGCCAGCACCAGCCCCAGGCCGCCGGCCGCGCCGCCGAAGAAGCCCGCCAGCGCGCCCAGGCCCAGCAGCGGCCCGCAGAGCGCGCCCGCCAGGCGGCCCGCGCGCACCGGCGCCAGCGCGGCGACCGCCGCCGCCGGCACGCACATGGCGGCCAGGTGCAGCGCCAGCAGGGCCGGCGGTGCCAGTGCGGCGGCGCGGCACCATTCGGCGGAAAGCGCCATGCCGCACATCATCGGCAGCATGGCCAGGCGGGCCAGCGCCGCGGATGCGCGGCGCAACGCGCCCTCCTCCCGCATCGCCGACGGCGCCGCGGGCGCGGGCGGCGTCCGCGCGGCTACCCCCGGCCGCAGGCCCAGCGCCAGCGCGCCGGCCACCCCGCTGGCGGCCAGCAGGGCGCCGCGTCCGGCCGGAGCCGCCAGGGCCTGCTGCACCAGCAGCCAGGCCAGCAGGCCGGCGCCGGCCAGCGGCAGGGCGATGCGCGCGGCCATGCGCCCCGTGCTTCCGCGGGCGGCCTGCCGCGCGGCCGCGGCGGCGCAGGCGGCCACGCCGGCATGCGCCAACACCGCCGCCAGCCATGCGGGGTCCCAGCCCTGGGACGGCGGCGGCCGCCACAGGCCGGGCAGCAGCAGGAGGGCCGCCGCCAGCAGCACGGGGCCGCGCCGGCGCGGCAGCAGCAGCGTCCACGCGCCCTGGGCCAGCAGCCACCCGGCCAGGAGCAGCAGGCCCTGCGGGCCGGCACCGCCGGGCGCCGCGGCCAGCGCCGGCAGCAGCAGCCAGCCGGTCAGCTGCAGGGTCCAGGCGAGGGTGCGCCCGGCGATGGCGACGCCAGGGCCGGCCGGCGCCACGGGTTCACAGGCCCCAGGCACCGGCGGGGTCCGGAACGGTCGCGAAGGCCGCCGGCCAGCGCAGCGCATGGCCGGTGCGCGCGGCGAAGGCCTCCAGGTCCTGCGGCGTGTCGATGTCGACGCGGTAGCGCGCGTTGTCGCAGTCGAACCAGTGCACGCGCTCCGGGTGCGCCTGGCGCCAGCGCCGGCAGGCCGCATCGGCCTCGCCCGCCAGCCATTCGTCGCGCAGCGCGGCCTCGAAGATCACGGGGTTGCCGGGCTCGCCCGCCACGCGCGGCACCACCATCGCGGCGGCGCCGCGCTTCTTGAAGGCGCCGATCAGCGCCGCGACGTCCTGTGCGTGCACCAGCGGCTGGTCGGCCAGGGCGACGACCACGGCGTCCAGCCGCGCCGACAGGGCCGCGAGCCCGGCGCGCACGGACGAGGCCTGGCCATCGTCCGGCGCCGGGTTGCGCACCAGCGTGACCGGGAAGTCGCGCACCGCCGCCTCCACCGCCTCCGCATGGTGGCCCAGCACCACCACCACCTCGTCCACGCCGGCGCCGGACAGCGCGACCAGCTGGCGCCGCACCAGCGGCACGCCGCCCAGCTCCAGCAGCGGCTTGGGCCTGCCGCCCAGCCGCGCGCCGGCGCCGGCCGCCAGCAGCACGGCGCCCACCACCAGGCGCGGGTGGAGCCCGCCGCCGCCCTTGAGGAGGCAGCCCATCTCAGCCTCCGCAGCAGGCGTGCCGGCCGGCCGGCGCGGCGGCCTCCGCCGGCGCCGGTTCGGCAGGGCGGGACGCGGCTGGGGCGGGCGGGCGGCCGCCCTCGCGCCGGTGCGCCACCACCGCCGCCAGCACCGACAGCGCGATCTCCTCCGGCGTGTCGGCGGCGATCGGGTAGCCGGCCGGCGCGGCGATGGCCGCGACCGCGCAGGCGTCCTCGCCCGCGGTCACCAGCGACTGCTTGAGCACGCCCGCCTTGCGCGCGCTGGCGACGAAGGAGACATAGCGCGCCTGCAGCGCCAGGGCCAGCCGCAGCCCCTGCACGTCGCGCCGCCCCTGGGTCGCCACCACCACCCAGGCGCCCGCCGCGATCTGCGGCACGGCGGCGGCCGGGTCGTCGCTGTCCAGCACGCGCTGGACGTCGGGGAACGCCGCCGCGTCGGCGCCGTGCGCCACCACCGTCACCGCGAAGCCGACGCGCGGGGCGAGCTGGCCCAGGCTCTGCGCCACCGGCGAGTCGCCGATCACCACCAGCTGCGCGCGCGGCAGCACCGGGTCGACGAACAGCTCCAACGTGCCGCCGGAGTGGCAGCTCATGCCGAACTCCAGCACGTCGCCCAGGTCGCGCTCGCTGCCCTCCCCGGCCGGCGCGATGCGGATCAGCCGGGCGCGGCCGTCGGCCAGCACCTGCTGCACGGTGCGCAGCACGACCGGCTGGGCGCAGCCGCCGCCGATCCAGCCGTGGAACTGCCCGTCGGGCGTGACGACCGCCTTGTCGCCGGGGTGCGCCGAGGCAGGCGCCAGCGCGCGCACCACGCTGACCAGCGCATAGGGGGTGCCCGCCTGCTGCAGGCGCTGGGCACTGGCGAGGACGCTTTCCGCGGTGTTCATGGCCTGTACTCCTTCGTGTCCGTGGGCCGGTTCCGTGTCGCCGGGTTCAGCGGACGTGGTCGGCCACCGCCGCCAGGTCGCGCAGGCTGTCGAGGCGCAGGTAGCGCTCGACCAGGCCGGCCCGCCCGTTCACGGCCTCGATGGCGCGCGAGGCCGGCGGCCGCGGGCCGGGATGCAGCCAGCTGATGCGCGCGCCGCGCGCCCGCACCTGCGCCAGCGCATCGGCGAGGGCGGGCGGCGCGTCGGCGTCGAAGCCGTCGGACAGCACCCAGACCTGCGAGCGCAGGCCCAGCTGCGCGCGCGCGTGCACCCGGTGGAAGTCGGCGACGCTGGCGGCGATGCGGGTGCCGCCGCCGAAGCCGGCGGTGACGGCGTTGACCTTCTCCTGCACCGTCGCGGAATCGCTGCGCAGCAGCGGCGTGACCTCGGCCAGCCGCGTGTGGAACACGAACACGCGCGCCGCCATGGCGCCGACGAAGGCCCGCGCCACGCGCAGGAAGAGCTGCGCGTGGGTCTCCATCGAGCGGCTCACGTCCACCAGGATGAACAGCCGCGGCAACTCGCGCCGCCGCGTGCGCCAGGCCGGCTGCAGCGGCAGGCCGCCGGTGTGCAGGCTGGCGCGCAGGGTCCTGCGCACGTCGAGCCGCCGGCCGCAGGGCCGGTCGCGCCAGCGGCGCGTCAGGCGGCGGCGCAGGCGCTGCGCGATGCGCTCGGCCAGCTGCTGCAGCAGGGCCAGGTCCTGCGGCAGCCATTGCGAGAGGCTGCGGTCGTGCAGCGCCTCCACGCGGCTGGCGCCGCCGCGCGCGCGCGGCAGGCCCGGGTCGTCCGGCGCCGCCGCCCCGGCCGCCTGCAGCGCCGTGTCGGCCGGCGCGCCGCCGGGCCGCGCGGCGTCCGCCGCCGCCAGCCGCGACTGCAGCTCCTGCACGCGCTGCGGCAGGCTGCGGCCGGGCCGCGTCCGGCCGCTGACGCGGGTGGCGCCCTTCAGCCGCTGCGGGAACCAGTAGCGCTCGAACAGCTCGGGCCAGCGCCGCCAGTCGCGCACGTCGTGGCAGGCGATGGCGCGCCAGGCCGCGTCCAGCTGGCGGACCTGCGCCGGCAGCGGCAGCAGCAGCGCCGCCTGCACCATCGCCTGCTGCTCGGCGATACCGACCTGCAGGCCGTGCTCGCGCAGCAGCGCGGCGAAACCGGCGATGCGCTCCAGCGGCTGGGCGTGGCCGTGCATGGCGTCCCCCGTCATGCCGATGCCGGCGCGGCCGGGTCCGCCACGCCGGCGCGCCGGCCTTCCGCCAGGCGGCGCACGCGCTCGCCGTCGAGCTGGAACCGGTCCTCGCGCGTCTTGAGCAGGCAGCCCAGCGTGCCTTCCAGCGCCTGCGGGTCCTCGGGCAGCGCGCCGAACTCGAGCCGGTGCAGCGCGCGCACCCAGTCCAGCGTCTCGGCGATGCCGGGCGTCTTGGCCAGGTCCTCGCGGCGCAGCCGCTGCACGAAGGCGACCGCCTGCTCCACCAGCGCGGCCTCGGCCTGCGGCAGCGTGGCGCGCACGATGGCCACCTCGCGCGCCGGCGTCGGGTAGTCGAGGAAGTGATAGAGGCAGCGCCGGCGCAGCGCGTCCGACAGCTCGCGCGTGCCGTTGCTGGTCAGCACCACCTGCGGCACGTGGCGCGCGCGCACGGTGCCGAGCTCGGGCACGGTGATCTGGTAGTCCGCCAGCACCTCGAGCAGGTAGGCCTCGAAGGCCTCGTCCGCCCGGTCCACCTCGTCGATCAGCAGCACGCAGGGCTGCTCGCCGGAGATGGCCTGCAGCAGCGGCCGGGCGAGCAGGTACTCGCGGGCGAACAGGTCGGCCTCGCGCACGCCCTCGCCGCGGGACTCGTGCAGGCGGATCGCCAGCAGCTGGCGCGCGTAGTTCCACTCGTAGGCGGCCTGGGCGAGGTCCAGCCCCTCGTGGCACTGCAGCCGCACCAGCGCCCGGCCGCCGGCCCGCGCCAGCGCCGTGGCCAGGGCGGTCTTGCCGACGCCGGCGTCGCCCTCCACCAGCAGCGGGCGCTGCAGCTCGCCGGCCAGCCACAGCGTGGTGGCCAGCGCCTCGTCGGCGATGTAGTCGGCGCGGTGCAGTGCCTCGCGCAGTGCGGCGCCCTGCATGGCGGCTCCTCAGGTCCGCCGGCCGGTGAGGCCGGCGAACCACCCCTTGACCAGGCCCCACAGCAGGGCCAGGCCGTTGATCTCGTTCGCCTTCGCGGGCGGCGCCTGCGGCGGGGCCGGCGCGGTGCCCTCGGCCGGCAGCGCGGGGCGGGGCGGCACGCGGGCGGCGGGCGGGTCCGTGCCATCCGCCGGCGCCGCGGCCGCCGCGCCGGCCGGTGGAAGCGCCGCGGCGGCGGCACGGAAGTTGTCGACGAACTGCGCCAGCAGCATGTCCGACACCTGCACCATCATGCGGCCGCCGAACTGCGCGAACTTGCCGTTGACGATCACGTTGGCCTGGCCCACCAGCACGGCGCCCCCTTGGTGCTCGCCGGGCGCGACGCGCGCCGTCAGCTCCATCGAGGCGGAGGAGCCGCCGCGGTCGGCCCCCTTGCCGAGCAGCCGCAGCAGGCGCTGCGCCTCGTCCAGCGCCAGCACCTCAATGTCGCCGGCGAAGGCCGCGCTGGCCGGCCCGACCTTCACCTTGACGCTGCCCCTGTAGTGCGCGTCATCCACCTGCTCGGTGAGGGTGGCGCCGGGCATGCAGCCGGCCACGGTCCGGACGTCGCGCAGCACCGCCCAGGCGCGCGCGGCGTCGACGTCCAGCGGGTAGGTCTTGTCGAGCTTGACTTCCATGTCAGTGCCGTCCGGCCGCCCGGAGGGGCGACGTTGCGCGAAGCGAGGAGCGCGGGGAGGGTTTCATGTCAGAGGGCCACGCCGCTGGCCTTGAGCTGCTTCCAGACGTTCCATGCGTTGTGCGGCATGGTCATCTGCGTCACGCCGAGGTGCGCGAAGGCATCGACCACGGCCGAGGTGAAAGTCGGGATGGAGCCCACGTGCGGCGACTCGGCCACGCCCTTGGCGCCCAGCGGGTGGTGCGGGCTCGGCGTGACGGTGAAGTCGGTCTCCCACTTCGGCGTCTCCACCGCGGTGGGCAGGAAGTAGTCCATCAGCGTGTTGCCCAGCAGGTTGCCCTGCGCGTCGAAGGGCATCTGCTGGCCCATCGCCACGGCGAAGCCCTCGGTCAGCCCGCCGTGGATCTGGCCCTCGATGATCATCGGGTTGATGCGCACGCCGCAGTCGTCCAGCGCGTAGAAGCGGCGCACCCGGGTCTCGCCGGTGGCGCGGTCGATGTCGACCACGGCGAGGTAGATGCCGAAGGGGTAGGTGAAGTTGGGCGGGTCGTAGTAGTGCACCGCCTCCAGGCCCGGCTCCAGGCCGGGCGGCGGCGCGTTGTAGGCGCTCCAGGCGATGTCCTTCATGGTCTTGAAGCGGGCGTCGTCGCCCTTGACCTTGAAGCGGTCGATCTCCCAGTCCAGGTCGCCCTCGCCCACCTCCAGCAGGTGGGCCGCGATCCTGCGCGCCTTCGCGTGGATCTTGCGCGCCGCCAGCGCGATGGCGGCGCCGGCCACCGGCGTGGAGCGCGAGCCGTAGGTGCCCAGGCCGTAGGGCGCGGTGCTGGTGTCGCCCTCCTCCACCTGGATCACCTCGGAGGGGATGCCCAGCTCGGTGGCGATGATCTGCGCGTAGGTGGTCTGGTGGCCCTGGCCCTGCGTGATGGTGCCCATGCGGGCGATCGCGCTGCCGGTGGGGTGCACGCGGATCTCGCAGGAGTCGAACATGCCCACGCCCAGGATGTCGCACATCTTGCTCGGGCCGGCGCCCACCACCTCGGTGAAGGTGACGAGGCCGATGCCCATGAGCGTGGGGCTGGCCGGGTCGGCGCGCCGGGCGGCCTGCTCGGCGCGCAGGGCCGGGTAGTCCACGGCATCGAGCACCTTCTGCAGCGCCGTGTGGTAGTCGCCCGAGTCGTACTCGAAGCCGAAGGGGCTGCGGTAGGGGAACTGCTCCTTGCGGATGAAGTTCTTCGCGCGGATCCCGGCCTTGTCCATGCCCAGCTTCTGCGCCAGGATGTCCACCATGCGCTCGATCAGGTAGACCGCCTCGGTCACGCGGAAGGAGCAGCGGTAGGCCACGCCGCCGGGTGCCTTGTTGGTGTAGACGCCCTTCACCTCGCACCACGCGGCCGGGATGTCGTAGGAGCCCGAGCAGATGTGGAACATGCCGGCCGGGTACTTGGTCGGGTCGGCGCAGGCGTCGAAGGCGCCGTGGTCGGCGACGACGCGCACGCGCAGGCCCAGGATCTTCCCGTCCGGTGTGGCGGCCAGCTCGCCGTCCATGTGGTAGTCGCGGGCGAAGGCGGTGGTGGAGATGTTCTCCACCCGGTCCTCCACCCACTTGACCGGCCGGCCCAGCACGATGGAGGCGACGATGGCGCACACGTAGCCGGGGTACACGCCCACCTTGTTGCCGAAGCCGCCGCCGATGTCGGGCGAGACGATGCGCACCTTCGATTCCGGGATGCCCGACAGCAGCGACACCACCGTGCGCACCACGTGCGGCGCCTGCGAGGTCATCCAGGTGGTGAGCTCGCCGCGCACCGGGTCGAAGCTGGCCACGCAGCCGCAGGTCTCCAGCGGGCAGGGGTGCACGCGCGGGTAGAAGAGGCGCTCGGCCACCGTCACCGGCGCGCCGGCGAAGGCGGCGTCGGCGGCGGCCCGGTCGCCGGCCTCCCAGGTGAAGATGTGGTTGGGGTGCTCGCGCGGGCCGTGCGCGCCCTCGGTCTTGCCGGCCAGGTCCTCGCGCAGCACGGGCGCGTCGGGCTTGAGGGCGTCGAAGGGGTCGACCACGGGCGGCAGCTCGTCGTACTCGACCTGCACCGCCTCCACGCCGTCGGCTGCCGCGTAGCGGTCCTCGGCGACCACCACCGCCACCTCCTGCATCTGGAAGTGCACCTTCTCGTCGGCCAGCACCGCGGCCACGTCGCCGGCCAGCGTCGGCATCCAGTGCAGCTTGAGCGGCTTGAGGTCCTCGGCGGTGAGCACGGCGATCACGCCGGGCACCTTCAGCGCCTCTTCCTTGTCGATCTTCCTGATGCGGGCGTGCGCCAGCGGCGAGCGCACGATGTCCATGTGCAGCATGCCGGGCAGGTGGATGTCGTCCACGTAGTGGCCCTTGCCCTGGATGAAGCGGGCGTCCTCCTTGCGCAGGCGGGCGTCGCCCAGGCCCTGCAGCGCGGCGCTGCGTTCGAGCAGCCCGGGGTCGACCAGGGCGTTCATGCGGCCACCTTTTCCGTCTGGCGCAGCTTGTCGGCCGCGTACAGCACCGCCTTCACGATGTTCTGGTAGCCCGTGCAGCGGCACAGGTTGCCGCTCATGCCCAGGCGCACCTCCTCCTCGGTGGGCGCCGGGTTCTCCTGCAGGAAGCGGTAGGCGCGCATCAGCATGCCCGGCGTGCAGAAGCCGCACTGCAGTCCGTGCTGGGTGTAGAAGCCCTCCTGCACCGCGTGCAGCGCCGGCCCCTTGGCCAGGCCCTCGACGCTCAGGAGCTCGCTGCCGTCGCACTGCACCGCCAGGTGCGTGCAGCTCTTGACGGACTGGCCGTCGAGGTCGACGGTGCAGGCGCCGCAATGGCTGGTGTCGCAGCCGATGTGCGTGCCGGTGAGGCCGCACTCCTCGCGCAGGAAGTGCACCAGCAGCATGCGCGGCTCCACGGCCTTCTCGACCGTGCGGCCGTTCACCTGCAGGTGGATCAGTTGCTTGCTCATCGGGGTCTCCTCAGGGGTGTCCGCGTGCGCGCCGGCCTACCGGCAGCGCGCCGCCGCATTGCGCAGCGCGCGCCGCAGCATCTGGCCGGCCATGGCGGTCTTGTAGGCGGCGTCGCCGCGCAGGTCCTCGGCCGGGTCGCAGGCGGCGCAGGCGCGGGCCACGGCCTCGTCGATCGCGGCGTCGTCCAGCGGCCGGCCGCGCAGCGCCGCCTCGGCATCGGTGGCGTGCAGCGCGGCCGGCGCCACGTTGGTCAGCGCGATGCGCACGTGGCTCACGGCGCCGCCGTCCAGGCGCAGCACCACCGCAGCGGCGGCGGTGGCGAAGTCGCCGGTCTTGCGCTTGAGCTTCTCGTAGGCGTGGCCGGTGCGCGGGGCGAAGGCCGGCACGCGGATCTCGGTGAGGATCTCGTCCTCGGCCATCGCCGTCATGTAGGTGCCGAGGAAGAAGTCCTCGGCCCTGACCTGGCGCCCGCCCTTGGGGCCTTCGAGCGTGAAGACCGCCTCCAGCGCGATGGCGAGCGCCGGGTGGTCGTTGCCCGGGTCGCCGTGCGCGAGGTCGCCGCCGATGGTGCCGCGGTTGCGCACCTGCGGGTCGGCGATCAGGCGCGCCGCCTCGGGCAGCAGCGGCACCTTCGCCTGCAGCACGGGCGAGGCGATGAGGGCGTTCTCCACCGTCATGGCGCCGATCGCCACCGTGTCGCCCTCGTCGCGGATGCCGCGCAGCGCCTCGATGCGGTTGAGGTCGATCAGGTGCGCCGGCTGGGCGAAGCGCAGCTTCATCATCGGCAGCAGGCTGTGGCCGCCGGCCAGCAGCTTGGCGTCGCCGCCGAGCCGGCCGAGCAGCTCGAGCGCCGCCGGCACCGAGCGCGGCGCGTGGTAGTCGAAGGCGGGAGGGATCATCGCGGCGGTCTCCTTGGCCCGCCGCCGCGCGGCCCGGCGGGCCGCCGCGTCGGCGGCTGCTCTTTTTTCCAAGGTAGCGCCGCGGCGCGCCCGCGGCGCGGGCGGTGCACGACCGTCGGCTTCGCTGCACGAAATGCAGGTCCCGCTGCACGAATGGCGGAGGCGGCGGGCGCCGCGAGGGTTAACCCCGGTGCCGCGTCGGCGCCGCGGCGCCCGGCCTCAGAACCGCAGCGTCTCCGCCTCGGCGATGCCCAGCCGCGCCAGCAGCGGCGCCACGCTGGCGCGCGACACCGGCAGCGCGGTGCTCTCGCCGCGCAGGCGCAGGCTCACGCGCCCGCCGTCGCGCACGATCTGCTCGGCGAAGTCCAGGTTGGCCAGGTAGCTGCGGTGGATGCGCATGAAGGTCGCGGCGTTCAGCCGGTCGGCCAGGTCGCTGATGTTGAGATTGCAGAAGCTCGATCCGTGCGCCGTGCCCACCCAGGTGTAGTGGCCCTCGGCGCGGATGTGGCTGACCTCGCCCACGTCCACCAGCACGATGCGGTTCTGCGAGACGGTGGGGATCTTGTGCAGCAGCCTGCGCCCCGGCGCGCGCGGCGCGAAGGCCGAGTCGCCGCTGCTCACCACCTCGGTGATGTCGTGGAAGATCAGCGTGTAGCCGGCCGTGACGCCCTCGGCGTCGGACAGCTTGGTGACCTTGATCAGCAGCACCCGCTCGGGGATGTTGATGATCATGGTCATCGGCGGCGGATTGCTGACCGGGCACTCCGCCTGGTCGAGCAGGAAGCGCACCTTGGGCTGCGAGCGCTCCGGGTGGAAGGACAGCACGACCTTCTCGAAGGGCTGCTTGTCCTCCACCGGCAGCACCCGGCGGGCGAAGCTGTTCATCGCCATCACCCGCAGGTCGGGTGCGAGCTGCACCACGCCCACGTCGGAGCGTTCAAGGAAGTAGAGCGGGCTGCCGAGCTGCATGCGTGGGGCCTCGGTCGGATGCGCGGCATCCGGTCCGGCAATTCAAGCACGCTTTGCCGCCGGATGCATCCTCCGCAACCCGCCCGGCGCGGCGACGGCTGCTTTCTTCAAGCCTTGCTGAAGTCCGGCTTGCGCTTTTGACTCCGCCGAAAGCCGGCGCGCATCGCGTTCCGCGATCACCACCCCTGGCGGGGCGGTGCAGCCTTCAGCACTTGCTGAAGTCCGGCTTGCGCTTTTGACTCCGCCGAAAGCTGGCGCGCATCGCGTTCCGCGATCACCGCCCCTGGCGGGGCGGTGCGGCCTTCAGCATTTGCTGAAGTCCGGCTTGCGCTTTTCCATGAAGGCGGCGAAGGCTTCGCGCGCCGCCGGCTCGAGGAGCATGCGGCCGAAGCTGGCGCCCTCCTCGTCCATGCGGGCGAGCACCGCCGCCTGCTGGCCGCCCTTCATCAGGCGCTTGGTCTCGATCAGCGCCGACAGCGGCTTGGCCGCCAGCTTGCGCGCCTGCTGCTGCGCGATGGCATTGCACTCGGTGGGCGGCACCACGCGGTTGACCAGGCCGACTTCCAGCGCCGCCTCGGCCATGAAGGGCTCGCCCAGCAGCAGCGCCTCGGCCGCGCGGTGGTGGCCGAACATCTGCGGCAGCAGCAGGCTGGATGCCGCCTCGGGGCACAGGCCCAGGTTGACGAAGGGCACCGAGAAGGCCGCGTTGTCGCCGGCGTAGACCAGGTCGCAGTGCAGCAGCATCGTGGTGCCCACGCCCACGGCCGGCCCGCACACGGCCGCCACCAGCGGCTTGGGGAAGGTGGCGATGCCGCGCAGGAAGCGCCACACCGGGCGCTCTTCGGCCGGCTGCTGCGCCGCCTTGGGCGTGTCGCGGAAGTCGGCGATGTCGTTGCCGGCCGAGAAGATGGTCGGGTCGCCCTGGATCAGCACGGCGCGCACCGCGGCATCGTTCTTCGCCTGCTCCAGCGCGTCGGCCAGGGCGGCGTACATGGCGCTGGTGATGGAGTTCTTCTTGTCCACCCGGTTGAAGGTGAGCGTGGTGACGCCGGCTTCGGTGTGGATGAGGATGTCGCTCATAGGGAAGTCGCTTTCAGTCGTTGGAAGTCAGTGCGTCGCGCACGAAGTCGAGCCGGTCCTGGCCCCAGAACATCTCGTCGCCCACGAACATCGTGGGCGCGCCGAACACGCCGCGCTCCACCGCCTCGGCGGTGACGGCCTTGAGGCGGTCCTTGACGTCCTGCCGGTTGGCCAGCGCCACCAGCGCGGCCGGGTCGAAGCCGGCGGCGGCCAGCACCTCTGCCACCACGGCCGGGTCGTTCATGTCCCTGCCGTCCACCCACATCGCCTGGTAGACGGCGCGGCAGTAATCGCCGAAGCGCTCCGGCTGGTGCATCTGCAGTGCGGTGGCGCCGCGCATCAGCAGCAGCGTGTTGATGGGGAAGTGCGGGTTGTGCCTGAACGGGACGCCGTAGCGCTGCGCATAGCGGCGCAGGTCGCGGTTCAGATACCTGCCCTTGGCCGGCACTTCAACCGGCGAGCGGTTGCCGGTGGCCTGGAACACGCCGCCCAGCAGCAGCGGGCGCCAGGCCAGCTCGGTGCCGGCCGCCTCGCAAAGCGGAGGGAGCTGGGTGTAGGCCAGGTAGGCCGCGGGGCTGCCGAAGTCGAAATAGAACTCGACCGTCTTGGTCATCGCTGTCTCCTTGTCTTGTCGCGGGCGGTGCTCAGAACTTCTCCATCCACGGCCGCAGGTCCAGCTCGTGCGTCCAGGCGTCGCGCGGCTGGCGGTGCAGCATCACGTAGGCCTGGGCGATGTGCTCGGGATTCAGGATGCCGTCCTGCTCCTTCAGCGCGTAGCGCTCGGGGAAGCTGCTGCGGATGAACTCGGTGTCGATGGCACCGTCGATGATGGTGTGTGCGACGTGGATGCCCTGCGGCCCCAGCTCGCGCGCCATGCTCTGGGCCAGCGCGCGCAGCGCCATCTTGGCGCCGGAGAAGGCGGCGAAGTGCGAGCCGCCGCGCAGCGAGGCGGTGGCGCCGGTGAAGAGGATGGTGCCGCGGTGGCCGCCGACGGGCATCTCGCGCGCCACCATGCGCCTGGCCACCTCGCGCGCATTGAGGAAGCCCGAGAAGCAGGCCATCTCCCACACCTTGAAGTACTTGCGCGCCGTCTCGGTGAGGATGCTCTCGGGCACGTTGGCGCCGATGTTGAACACCATCACCTCGATCGGGCCGACGGTGGACTCGATCTGCTCGACCAGCGCCACCACCTCTTCCTCCTTGCGCGCGTCGCTGCCGAAGGCATGGGCGGTGCCGCCCTCGGCCTGGATCTGCGCCACCAGCGGCGCCAGCTTGTCGGCGCTGCGGCGGGTGACGCAGGCGGCGTAGCCCTCGCGGGCGAAGGCGCGGGCGATGGCGCCGCCGGTGGCGTCGCCGGCGCCGACGATCAGGGCTGCGGCCTGGCGTGCCATGGGCTCACTCCTTGTAGTAGACGATCTGGTTGCTGGTCGCGAGCAGCCGGCCGGCCTGGCTCCACAGCTGCGCCGTCTGGTCGAAGAAGCCGTTGCTGAACTGCTGGCCCGCGGCCCGGCCCAGCAGGTGGCCCGCGCCGGCCTCGGCGAGCTGCGCCGCCCCGGCGTGGAAGTAGGTGGTGATCGACACCGTGCCCGCCGGCACCACCGTCGCGCGGCGCAGCCACACGCGCGGATAGAAGATGTCGCTCATCGCGGTCAGCGACGCGAAGTCCAGCGGCCGCGGCTGCGCGTCGCGCAGCCACAGGCAGGTCTCGCTGCGGTCGCCGCTGCCGTCCCACTGCGTCGGGATGCTGCCGCTCACCGGCCGCATCTCGTACTGGGCGACCCAGGCCACGGCCTTGGGGCCGATGGTCATGCGCTCCACCTGCTCCGGCGCGGGCACGGCGGGCATGGGCAGGTCGGTCGCGCCCCAGGTCTCGCGCCGCACGGCGGTGACGGCGGTGGCCGTGGTGTTGAGCTGCGGCCGGCCGTCGGCGCCGGCCTGCCGGATCTCGATGGTCCAGTGCTGCGTCGAGCGGTTGGTGCGCACGGGCGTGGCCAGGACCTCGAAGCGGCCCGCCTCGATGGCGGCGGCGTAGTTCACGGTCAGCGCGACGGGCTCGCCCAGCAGGTCGGGGTGCTTCAGCACGGCCTGCAGCGCCAGCGCCGCCGTGGTGCCGCCGAAGGGGCCCACCATGTTCCAGTAGTCGGGACTGGTGGTCCCGGTGAAGAGGCCGGCCTGGATGTCGCTGTGGTCCAGCGCCAGGGCCTTGTCGAAGGGGTGCGTCATGGCGGCAGTGTGCATCGCCCGGACACCCTCATGCAGTCGTCTGCGGGACGCCGGCGGCGCCCAGCGCGGACAGCCGCCGCAGGCTGTCGACGGCGCGCGGCCACAGGCTCGGGCGGAACTGCTCGCGGAAGAAGCCGAAGTGCCCGATGCGGCGGGCCTGCACGTCGGCCGGGGCGATGCGCTGCACCGACGTAGGCGCGGCGGCGTACAGGCCCACCAGGCTCTCGGTGCCGCGCAGCGTCATCAGCTCGTCGTCGGTGATGGACAGCGCCAGCACGGGAAAGCGCACCCGGCCGTAGCTGCGCTCGGCCAGCGGCCCCTCGGCGCCGACGCTGTAGCGCGGGTTCAGGCACCAGCGGCGCCACTGCAGGATCACGCCGCGCGGCAGGTCGCCCACCTTGCGCAGCCTGCGCCCCGGGAAGTAGCCCCACAGCCGCACGGCCAGCGGCACCAGCACGAACCAGAAGTAGAGGATCGAGCGCTTGAGCCGCGGGGCGTTCTCGCGCCAGTAGCCGCTGCCGGCGGCGATGCTCAGCAGCCCGTCGACCTGCTCCGGCCGCGACAGCAGGCCGGGCAGCTGGGCGCCCAGGCTGTGGCCGAAGAGATAGAGCGGCACGTCGGGCCGCGCCGCCTTCGCGGCATCGATGACGGCCTCGTAGTCCCGCGTCCAGTCGAAGAGGTCGGCCTCGAAGCCGCGCAGCGAGGCGCCGCCGCGCGACTCGCCGCAGCCGCGGTAGTCGAAGGTCCAGACCGCGAGGCCCTGCGAGGCGAGCCACTGCGCGAAGGGCGCGTAGAAGGCCTGGCGCACGCCCATCGCGCCGCCGATGACGACGCTGGCCTGCCCCGCGCCGGCGGCGGGGTAGTGGCGCACCGCGATGCGGTGGGTTCCGTCGACCTTCAGAGCCTGAGCCTGCATCCTGGCCTCCTGTGCGCCCCGCTGCCGGAGCATCCCATCCCGCGCCGGATCGCGCACGGGCGCGGCGCGTGCCCCCGCGGCGACCGCCGCCCCGCGCACCGCGGCATCACACGCGCTCGAAGATCCCCGCCGCGCCCTGCCCCATGCCGACGCACATGGTGACCATGCCGTACCTGAGCTGCTTGCGGCGCAGCGCGTGCACCACGGTGGCCGAGCGGATGGCGCCGGTGGCGCCCAGCGGGTGGCCCAGAGCGATGGCGCCGCCCATCGGGTTAACCTTGGCCGGGTCGAGCCCGAGCGTGCCGATGACGGCCAGCGACTGCGCGGCGAAGGCCTCGTTCAGCTCGATCCAGTCGATGTCGTCCTGCTTCAGCCCGGCGTAGCGCAGCGCCGCCGGAATCGCCTCGATCGGCCCGATGCCCATGATGGCCGGCGGCACGCCCTTGCTGGCGAAGCTGACGAAGCGCGCCAGCGGCGTCAGGTCGTATTTCTGGCAGGCCGCCTCGCTGGCGAGGATCAGCGCGCCGGCGCCGTCGGAGGTCTGCGAGCTGTTGCCGGCCGTGACGGTGCCGCGCGCGGCGAACACCGTGCGCAGCCTGGCCAGCCCTTCCAGGCTGGTGTCGGGGCGCGGGCCTTCGTCGAGGTTCACCGTGCGGGTCCTCACGGTGGGCTCGCCGGTGGCGGCGTCGAAGCCGCGGTCGGTCACGTCGATGGGCGTGATCTCGTCGGCGAACTCGCCGGACTGCTGCGCGGCGAGGGCGCGCTGGTGCGACTGCAGCGCGAAGGCGTCCTGCGCCTCGCGGCCGACCTTCCACTGCTGCGCCACCTTCTCGGCCGTCAGGCCCATGCCGTAGGCGATGCCGACGTCGCCGTCGCGCTCGAAGATCGACGGCGACAGCGAGGGCGCGTTGCCCATCATCGGCACCATGCTCATGCTCTCGACGCCGGCGGCGATCATCACCTCGGCCTCGCCCACGCGGATGCGGTCGGCCGCCATCTGCACGGCCGACAGGCCCGAGGCGCAGAAGCGGTTGACGGTGATGCCGCCCACGCTGGTGGGCAGCCCGGCCAGCACCGCGCCGATGCGCGCCACGTTCAGGCCCTGCTGCGCCTCGGGGATGGCGCAGCCGCAGACGATGTCCTCGATGGTCTGCGGATCGAGGCGCGGCACCTGCGCCAGCGCCGCCTTCAGCGTGGTGGCCAGCAGGTCGTCCGGGCGGGTGTTGCGGAAGTAGCCGCGGTGCGACCGGCCGATGGGGGTGCGGGTGGCGGCGACGATGTAGGCGTCCTGCACTTGCTTGCTCATGGTCTGTTCCTCGTCGTCGTTCAGTTGCGCAGCGGCTTGCCGGTCGAGAGCATCCCCATGATCCGCTCCTGCGTCTTCGGGTGCTGCACCAGCGCGCAGAAGGCCTGGCGCTCCAGGCCCATCAGGTAGTCCTCGGTCACCAGCGTGCCGGCATCGACGTCGCCGCCCGTCACCACGTTGGCGATCAGGCCGGCGATGTGGAAGTCGTGCGCGCTGATGAAGCCGCCGTCGCGCATGTTCACCAGCTGGCCGCGGATGGTGGCGGCGCCGCTGCGGCCGGCCACGCGGAAGGCGCGCTTCAGCGGCGCGCGCCAGCCGGCGTCGGCCATTGCCCTGGCCTGCTGGATCGCGACATAGAGCAGCTCGTCCTTGTTCGGCACGATCACGTCGCCCTCGACCAGGTAGCCGAGCTTCTTAGATTCGAGCGCGCTGGTGCCCACCTTGGCCATCGCGGCCGCGGTGAAGCCTTCGGTCAGGAAGGGCAGCAGGTCGGTGCCGGTCGAGGCCTGCGCGTTCTCGGCGGCGCGGCGGGCGATGTAGGTCAGGCCGCCGGCGCCGGGCACCAGGCCCACGCCCACTTCCACCAGGCCGATGTAGCTTTCCATCGCGGCGACGCGGCGCGAGGAGTACACGGCCAGCTCGCAGCCGCCCCCCAGCGCCATGCCGCGCACGGCGGCGACCACCGGCACGTTGGCATAGCGCACGCGCAGCATCACGTCCTGCAGCGCCTTCTCGGCCCCTTCGATGGCGCCCACGCCGGCCACCACGAAGGCGGGCAGCATGGCCTGCAGGTCGGCGCCGACGGAGAACTTGTCGTCCGGCGACCAGATCACCAGGCCCTTGTACTCGCGCTCGGCCAGGCTCACCGCCTCGCCCAGCGCCTCGGCCACGTCGGGGCCGATGGCGTTCATCTTGGAATGGATGCTGGCGATCAGCACCTCGCCGTCCAGCGTCCAGACGCGCACGTCGCCCTCGTCGCTGATCGTGGTGCCCGATTCGTCGGCCGTCTTGGCGCCGCTGCCCCGCACGGTTTCGGGGAAGAGCTGGCGCGCCATCACCGGCAGGCGGCGCGCGGGCACGTAGCGCTGCTCGGCGGCGCTCCACGAGCCTTCGGGCGTGTGCACGCCGCCGGCCTCGGCGACCGGCCCCTCGAACACCCACTTCGGCAGCGGCGCCTTGGCCAGCGCCTTGCCGGCATCGATGTCTTCCTGGATCCACTGCGCCACCTGCTTCCAGCCGGCTTCCTGCCACAGCTCGAAGGGGCCCTGCTTCATGCCGAAGCCCCAGCGCATCGCCAGGTCGATGTCGCGCGCGCTCTCGGCGATGTCGGCCAGGTGCAGCGCGGCGTAGTGGAAGCCGTCGCGCAGGATGGCCCAGAGGAACTGGCCCTGCGGCCCTTCGCTCTCGCGCAGCAGCTTCAGGCGCTGGCCGGCCGGCTTCTTCAGCATGCGGCCGTACACCTCGTCGGCCTTCTCGCCGGCGGGCACGTACTCGCCCTTCTCAAGATCGAAGCGCAGGATGTCGCGGCCGGCCTTCTTGTAGAAGCCGGCCTTGGCTTTCTGGCCCAGGTGGCCCAGCTCGATCAGCTTGGCCAGCACCGGCGGCGTGGCGAAGTTGGGGTAGAAGGGATCGGTCGCCTCGCTCAGGTTGTCCTGCAGCGTCTTGATGACGTGGGCCATCGTGTCCAGCCCCACCACGTCGGCGGTGCGGAAGGTGCCGCTGCTGGCGCGCCCCAGGCGCTTGCCCGTCAGGTCGTCCACCACGTCGAAGGCCAGGCCGAACTTCTCCACCTCCTTCATCGTCGCCAGCAGGCCGGCGATGCCGATGCGGTTGGCGATGAAGTTGGGCGTGTCCTTGGCGCGCACCACGCCCTTGCCGAGCGCGGTGATGGCGAAGGTTTCCAGATCGTCCAGCACCTGCGGGTCGGTGCTCGGCGTGGGGATCAGCTCCACCAGCGTCATGTAGCGCGGCGGGTTGAAGAAGTGGATGCCGCAGAAGCGCGGGCGGATGCTCTCGGGCACCGCCTCGCTCAGCTTCGTGATCGACAGGCCCGAGGTGTTGGAGGCCAGGATGGCATGCGGCGCGACGTGCGGCGCGATCTTCTTGTAGAGGTCGAGCTTCCAGTCCATGCGCTCGGCGATGGCCTCGATCACCAGGTCGCACTCGCCCAGCAGCGCCAGGTGTTCCTCGTAGTTGGCGGGCTGGATCAGCTCGGCGTCTTCCGGCACGCCCAGCGGCGCGGGCTTGAGCTTTTTCAGGTTGTCGATGGCCTTGAGCACGATGCCGCTCTTGGGGCCTTCCTTCGCAGGCAGGTCGAACAGCACGACCGGCACGCGCACGTTGACGAGGTGCGCCGCGATCTGCGCGCCCATCACGCCGGCGCCGAGCACGGCGACCTTCTTCACATTGAAATGGGACATGGGGAGGAAATTCCGTTGGGGTTTACTGGACGCGGGTCCAGGTCTGCGTGCGCCAGAAGGGGCCGAGGTAGCCGCGCACCTCCAGCCTCTTCCCACCCTCGATGGGCGTGAAGCTGGCGCGGTATTCCTTGCCGTTCTCGGGGTCGAGGATCTTTCCGCCTTCCCAGACGTCCTTGCCCTCGGCCTTCTTGCCGCCGCGGATGATCTCCAGGCCGACGATGGGCTTGCCCTTGCGCTCGTCGGTGCACTCATCGCAGGTGGCGTCGGGCCTGGCGTCCTTGCGCAGCGTCTTGACGATGCGGCCGGACAGGGCCTCGCGCCCGCTGCCGATGTCGTCGATGCGGATCTCGGCCTTGGTCTCGCCGGTCTTGTCGTCCACGCTGCGCCACAGGCCGACCGGCGTGGTCTGCGCCATGGCGAGGGTGGAAGCAGCGGCCAGAAGAAGTGCTGTCAGCGCCTGATGCATGGGCGTCTCCGGGCGATTCGGTTCAGAGGAGACTCAGGCCAGCGCGGCGTCGGTGTCCATCAGCGCCTTGCTGCCGGAGCGCGCCGTGCGCATGAGCGCCGCCGTCTCGGGGAAGAGCTTGGCGAAGTAGAAGCGCGCGGTCTGCAGCTTGGCGGTGTAGAAGGGGTCGGTGCTGCCCGCGCCGCCTGCGGCGCTTTCCGATTTCTCGATCTGGCGCAGTGCAACCGAAGCCATGCGGGCGAACAGGTAGGCGAACACCAGGTGGCCGGCCACGCGCAGGTAGTCCACCGCGGCGGCGCCCACCTCGTCGGGGTTCTGGAAGCCCTTGAAGCCGATCTCGGTGGTGAACTTGGTCATCTGGTCGCCCAGATAGGCCAGCGGGTTGATGAACTCGGCCATCTTCTCGTTGACGCCCTCTTCCTCCACCAGCGCGCCGATCAGCTTGCCGAACTTCTTCAGGCTGGCGCCGTTGTTGCCCAGCACCTTGCGGCCCAGCAGGTCGAGCGACTGCACGGTGTTCGTGCCCTCGTAGATCATGTTGATGCGGTTGTCCCGCACGAACTGCTCCATGCCCCATTCCTTGATGAAGCCGTGGCCGCCGAAGACCTGCATGCAGGCGTTGGTGCTGATGTGGCCGTTGTCGGTGATGAAGGCCTTGACGATGGGCGTGAGCAGCGCGACCAGCTCGCCGCAGTCCTTGCGCACCTTCTCGTCGGGGTGGTTGTGCTCCTTGTCCAGCAGCAGCGTGCAGAAGATCTGCAGCGCGCGGCCGCCCTCGGCGTACGCCTTGGCGGTGAGCAGCATCTTGCGCACGTCGGGGTGCACGATGATCGGGTCGGCTTCCTTGTCCTTGGCCTTGACGCCGGACAGCGAGCGCATCTGCAGCCGCTCCTTGGCGTAGGCCAGCGCGTTCTGGAAGGCCACTTCCGTCAGGCCCAGCGACTGGTTGCCCACGCCCAGGCGGGCGGCGTTCATCATCACGAACATCGCGGCCAGGCCCTTGTTGGGCTCGCCCACCAGCGTGCCGGCGGCGCCGTCGAGGCTGATCTGCGCCGTGGCGTTGCCGTGGATGCCCATCTTGTGCTCCAGGCCGGTGCAGAAGATGGGGTTGCGCTCACCCAGGCTGCCGTCGGCATTCACGTTGAATTTGGGCACCACGAACAGGCTGATGCCCTTGCTGCCCTTGGGCGCGTCGGGCAGGCGGGCCAGCACCAGGTGGACGATGTTCTCGGCCAGGTCGTGCTCGCCGGCGGAGATGAAGATCTTGCTGCCCGTCAGCTTGTAGGTGCCGTCGGGCTGCGGCTCGGCCTTGGTGCGCAGCAGGCCCAGGTCGGTGCCGCAGTGCGGCTCGGTCAGGCACATGGTGCCGGTCCATTCGCCGCTCACCAG